>Ga0209207_1000014_pt1 | contig 255568 bp, 231 predicted proteins | sample SaghotsprinmetaG_FD_184140 | JGI IMG/M metagenome (GOLD analysis project Ga0209207, IMG submission 184140) | Hot spring microbial communities from South Africa to study Microbial Dark Matter (Phase II) - Sagole hot spring metaG (SPAdes) (version 3) | ecosystem: Environmental > Aquatic >... | reverse complement strand
GCCGTATCGCAACAGAAGCGAAAGTATCGCCGCTTCGCATCAGTTTTGTGATGGCGTTACGAGATATTCAGGATGAAATTTTATGGTGTGCTATCGCAGCACCGGGCTCTATTCCAACCAAACTCAAAGTGATGCGGGAACGAGTGAAACGATACATCCTGCCTGAAAAAAGAAAACGGCCCAAAGAAAGGACCGTTCGTATTAGTAAAACCCGCTATCCAGTTCGCTCAAAGCATTCTTAAGTGAATGGTGTTAACCTTCAGGGTGGTTTTTTTATTGCTGCAGACAGGGGAGGATGGTCTGAAGTGAAAAACAGTTGCCGATACTACAGCTGCAACTTTCTGACTGAGCACAAATTCTAAGATATCTTCAGCCAGAGCCTGTGACCAGGCAAGAATAAAAAAGGCGCCAGCGGCGCCTTTTGCATGTGGAACAAAAAACTGAATTAAACGCGGAATAAACGGGCGATGCTTTCCAGATTTTGTGCCAGATTAGCCAGTTCACGGGCAGCTTTGGCAATATGGCCGGCGCTTTGTGAGCTGTGTTCTGTATGTTTCACTATTTCCACTACATGACCAACAATAGTGCCGGCCATACTTTGTTGTTCTTCGGTTGCAGCAGCAATATGCTGGTTCATCTCGCGGATGCGGCGAATACTGGTGGTGATCACTTGTAATGACTCACCGGCCTGGTTGGCTGAAGTCACACTCTGATCGGCCTGTACTGTACTTTGCTGCATTTTTTGCACAGCGGAGCGGGCGGCCGATTGCAGCTGTTCAATGGTTTTCTGAATTTCTTCAGTCGATTTCTGGGTGCGGGACGCCAGAGTACGAACTTCGTCCGCCACCACCGCAAAACCCCGGCCCTGTTCACCGGCTCGTGCCGCTTCAATAGCTGCGTTTAATGCCAGCAGGTTGGTTTGTTCAGCAATACCTTTGATCACATCAAGCACAGCGCCGACCTGGTTGGCGTCAGTTTCCAGTTTCAGAATAACTTCTGAAGCCTCCTGCACATTACTAGCAAGCTGACGGATGTTGTTGACCGTTACGCCTACCGTTTGCTGACCACGGTCTGCTGCGACGTTCGAGTCATTGGCGGCGCTGGAGGCTTCGTTGGCGCTGCTGGCTTCGGCAATCACACTGTTGCTCATATCATCAACGGCGTATTTGGCTTGCTCGGCGGCCTGACGTTGTACAGCGATGGTTTTATTGGTGTCGTCGGTTAATTGATGTAAATCTTTGGCAAGTGACGACAAAGGCAGTGCAGTGTTGACAATTTCTTTCACCACACCCTGCAGTTTTTCCATAAAAGAGTTAAACCAGAAGGCTAAATCACCCAGCTCATCCTTGGATTTGGTTTCAATTCTTACTGTTAAATCGCCATCTTCTTTGGCCAGATCTTTTAATGAATGAATAATATTGCCAAGGCTGTTATTGATACCACTGACCACAGGCACTGCGGTACCAAATAACACCAGAGTGGTGATCACACCCATGATAATACCAACAGTGATCAAGGTACTGGCCTGGGCATTGGCGTCGTCAATTGCACCTTTAAAGTGGTTCAGCTGAATATCGCGGAACTCGGTCAGCTTTTTCACTGTATTGTCGTAATCGGCATTCATCTTTTGTGAACGCTCACCAATGGTGGCCATGTCGGCGGTGTTATTCACCATCTCCTGTGACACTTTAAAGGCCACCGCATAATAATTGTCGAATGAAGACAGAATAGGGCCAATTTCTTTGCTCAGTGCCGCATCCAGACTGCTGACCTGACCCAGTTGTTTTTTTAGTTGGTCGGCAAAAGCATTGGACGTATTCAGAGCTTCTTCGTCGCCTGTGGTGACTGCACTGGCCAGCGATTCCTTCACCCGCTCCAATGCAACCAGGCTACTCTCGGCGGCCTGTAACACCGGGAACTGGATATCCCTGGTGTTGTCCAGTGTTTTGACGTTGTTCAGTGCTGTGACTGTGGCTAACACCAGATAGATGATAAAACTGATAGTCCCGATGAAGGGTATTAAATAAATTTTTTTCGCAATCGAAAGGCGTTGCAAAAACTCCATACACGCGTACCCCTGTAGATAACAAACCGGAAAGAATTGTTTGTAATGAATATTTTAAAAAAGCGGTTTTAGTATAGTCAGCAAAAAGCCTAAATGCTGCAACAAATCAAGTTATGCGACGAAAATCTTAATATAAATAAAGAATTATAACGATTTGCTTATTTTTGTTTCTGTTCTGGTTTCAAAGGCTGGGCAAGTTGTACAGCGAAAAGGGGGCAAAAAAAGCCCGCATCATGCGGGCTTTATCAATTATTTTTGCTGGGCACGTTCAAAAGAAGTGCTGATTTCAGCTTTGGCTTCGGCTTTGTCGCCCCAGCCAATGACTTTTACCCACTTGCCTGGCTCTAACTCTTTGTAACGCTCAAAGAAATGCTGGATTTGTTGTTTCAGCAGTTCAGGCACGTCATTGATGTCCTGGATATGGTCATAAATTTTGGTCAGTTTGCTGATTGGCACTGCCAGTACCTTGGCATCTTCACCTGACTCGTCAGCCATTTTTAATACTGCAACAGGGCGGCATTTGATCACAGCACCTGGTACCAGTGGGTAGGGGGTTGGTACCAGCACGTCGACCGGATCTCCATCCAGGCTCAGGGTATGGTTTACAAAACCGTAGTTACATGGATAGAACATTGGCGTGGCCATAAAACGGTCAACCCAGACAGTACCGCTGTCTTTGTCCACTTCGTATTTGATTGGATCGGCATTGGCCGGAATTTCAATAATGACGTTAATTTCGTCAGGCAGGTTTTTACCTGCTGGTACCAGACTCAGGCTCATGTTAGTTCCTTAAGATAAATGAAGTGTAAAAAATGCCGCCTATTATAACGGCGGCATCAAAAATGGCTATGGTTTTGACCTATTCCCTTCATCCTTGAAGTTGCGGGGCTGTTGGCCGCCTTCACTCACCCCAGTCACATAGATGACCATGCTCCTGGGGCTGCTCTCAGTTGCCGCCTACCCACATCTTCAATGATTTTGGGTAAACGCCTGCTACGCCTGATGATACTTCAGGCAGGTTTCCACTTCGTGTTTAGAACCCAGGATCACCGCCACCCGTTGGTGAATATCGGTTGGCTGGATTTCCATAATGCGCTGGTAACCTGTGGAACTGACACCACCGGCCTGTTCAACTAAAAAGCTCATTGGATTGGCTTCGTACATCAGGCGTAATTTATAAGGTTTATTGGGATCTTTGGTGTCGGTGGGGTACATAAACACACCGCCACGGCACAACACCCGGTGTACATCACCCACCATGGCGGCAATCCAGCGCATATTAAAGTTTTTACCACGAGGGCCGGTTTTACCCAGCAGTAAATCAGCGATATAAGCCTGCATTGCCGGTTCCCAATGGCGCTGGTTTGACATATTAATGGCAAATTCGGCCGTCATACCTGGCACCGCCACTTCTTCCTGGGTTAACAAAAAGCCGCCGTAGGTTTTATCCAGCGTATAAAGTTTGGTGCCTTTGCCTGTGGTCAGCGCCAGCATAGTGGAAGGGCCGTACAACACATAACCTGCAGCCAGTTGGGCTGTGCCAGGTTGTAAAAACTGCGCAGCATCTGCAGCGTCCAGATCAGCACGCGCCGGCAGAATAGAAAAAATAGTGCCAATCAGACTGTTGATATCGGTATTGGATGAGCCATCCAACGGGTCAAAAGTCACCAGATATTTGCCGTTAGGATTGCCAGCCACAGTGTGGTCTTCTTCTTCTGACGAAATTGCTTTGACCAGACCGGTTTCCAGAATCATGTCTTTGAGCAGTTCGTTAGCCAGCACATCGAGTTTTTTCTGTGTTTCACCCTGAATGTTTTCATCCAGGGTCGAGCCCAGCACGCCAGCCAGTGCGCCCTGGCCAACACGAAAAGAGATCTCTTTACAGGCAGCCAGAATTGTTTTGGTCAATGAAATCAGGTCGGTATCAACTCCGTCCTGCCGTAATACGGGAGCCAGTCGGCGCATGGTGAATTCCTTGTTGAAAATGCTGTAGGGTGGGTGTCTGCCCTTATTCTACTGGCCTCTGGGCGCTTGGCAGTACACCGGCGCACAGTGTAAAGAATTTAACGAAAAAATGCAGTTTTTGGCCTTATTTTATTTGCTTTTGTTGTGAAGCGCTTTTGTTACAATGCCTTATCTTGGCCACGCTTGGCGCTTGTGGTCGCCGTACAAGGGAAAGGTTATGCATATTCATATTTTGGGCATTTGTGGCACTTTTATGGGCGGTATTGCCGCTATTGCCAAAGCCATGGGACACAAAGTAACGGGCTCCGATGCCAATGTGTATCCGCCGATGAGCACTCAGCTGGAAGCTTTGGGCATTACCCTGACCCAGGGCTATGACGCCAGTCAGTTTGAACCAGCACCGGATTTAGTCATTATTGGCAACGCCATGTCGCGTGGTAATACCGCCGTGGAATATGTGCTGAACAGTAACCTGCCTTATACCTCAGGGCCTGAATGGCTGGCGACAAATGTGCTGCAAAGTCGTTGGGTACTGGCGGTGTCGGGCACTCATGGTAAAACCACCACCACCTCGATGCTGGCCTGGATTTTAGAATATGCTGGTTTGAACCCTGGTTTTTTAATTGGGGGTATTCCGCAGAATTTTGACGTATCAGCAAGATTGGGTGATGCGCCGTTTTTTGTGATTGAAGCTGATGAATACGACACGGCCTTTTTTGATAAACGCAGCAAGTTTGTGCATTACCGGCCACGCACGCTGATTATCAATAACCTCGAATTTGACCATGCCGATATTTTCCCGGATTTAGCCGCTATCCAGCGCCAGTTCCACCATTTATTACGCATGGTGCCAGGCAATGGCCTGGTGTTATCTCCGGCAAATGTGTCCGCCATTGATGAAACGCTGCAGATGGGCTGCTGGAGTGAACAACAACGTTCCGGCACCGACTGGCAGGCAACTTTGCTGCAAAAAGACGGCAGCAAGTTTTCAGTGAGTTTTAACGGCCAGCAACTTGGCACTGTGCAGTGGGATTTAACCGGCCAGCACAGTGTCGACAACGGCCTGATGGCCATCGCAGCGGCGCGCCACGCCGGAGTACCGGCAGCTGTTGCTATTGAAGCCTTGTCGAAGTTTATTGCACCGAAAAGGCGGATGGAGCTTAAAGGCACAGTGGCCGACATTGCGGTGTACGACGATTTTGCCCATCACCCCACTGCCATCGACACCACTTTGGCAGGTCTTCGCAATAAAGTGGGCGAAAAGCGTATTCTGGCCGTATTAGAGCCGCGCTCCAATACCATGAGGTTGGGCGTACACAAAGAAGCCTTGCCCGCCTCGTTAAAACAAGCCGATCTGGTGTTTTTATTTGAGCCGGCCAATTCCGGTTGGTCACTTGCTGATGTGGCCAAAGCCATAGGACCACAGGCTGAAGTAGGCACCGACATTGACGCTTTGGTGGCAAGGGTAACAGAGCAGGCACAAAGTGGTGATTCGGTGGTGATTATGAGTAACGGCGGTTTTGGTGGTATTCATGACAAACTGCTCGATGCACTGCGGAAAAAATGGGAACACTAATGCATAACAATCCTGATGTTGCCAAAACCAAAGGCAAAGAAGTGACGCTGGCTTTTACCGGCGCTTCCGGTGCTTTATATGGCTGGCGTTTGCTGCAGTCGCTGCTGGCACTTAATGTGAAAGTGCATCTGCTGATTTCAAGTGCAGCCCGGGTGGTGTTTGCCACCGAACACAATTTAAAGCTCAACGGCAATCCGCAAAGCTGTCAGCAGCAGCTGGTGGAGCTGTTTGGCTGCGATCCCGGCTTGCTGGCGGTTTATGGCAAAGACGACTGGTTTTCGCCCGTAGCTTCAGGCTCGGCTGCGCCCAAAACCATGGTGGTGTGCCCTTGTTCTACCGGCACAGTGGCTGCTATTGCCCATGGCATGAGTGACAATCTGATAGAGCGGGCCGCCGATGTGGTGATCAAAGAGCAGGGCCAGCTGATTTTAGTGCCACGCGAAACGCCATTAAGCGCTTTGCATCTGGAAAACCTGTTAAAACTTGCCAAGCTGGGCGTGACCATTATGCCGGCCGCCCCTGGTTTTTATCATCAGCCACAATCTATTGAAGATTTGATTGATTTTATGGTCGCCCGCATTCTGGATCATTTACAGCTGCCACAGCAGCTGATGCCACGCTGGGGTTATGCCACTGCGGTTTCTGCTGTCACAGGTTCGGCTGCAACCTGATAAGGAGTTTTACTTGACGCTCGCGCTTGATATTCAACAACTGAAAAAAACCTATAAAAGTGGCACTGTGGCACTGAGTGGCATCGATTTGCAGGTGCAACAAGGGGACTTTTTTGCTTTGCTTGGCCCCAATGGCGCCGGCAAAAGTACCTGTATTGGTATTATTGCCTCTTTGGTCAATAAAAGTTCGGGGAAAGTCAAAGTCTTTGATTTTGACATAGATACCGCGCTGGAAGATGCCAAAAGCCAGCTGGGCTTAGTGCCGCAGGAATTTAACTTTAATCAGTTTGAAACTGTGCTGCAAATTGTGGTGAATCAGGCCGGTTATTATGGCGTGAATAAAACTGTGGCTTTGGCGCGCGCGGAAAAATATTTAGGCCAACTTGGATTGTGGGATAAACGCCACGCCCGCTCGCGTGAGCTTTCAGGTGGGATGAAACGCCGGCTGATGATAGCCCGTGCTTTAATGCACGAACCTAAGTTGTTGATTTTAGACGAGCCTACCGCTGGGGTTGATATAGAATTACGCCGCTCTATGTGGGAATTTTTAAAAGACATTAACCAGCAGGGTGTCACTATTATTCTGACCACCCATTATCTGGAAGAAGCGGAAAACCTGTGCCGTAATATCGCCATTATTAACCAGGGCCGTATTGTCGAAAACACCAGTATGAAGGCGCTGCTCAGCAAGCTGACAAAAGAAACCTTTGTGCTGGATTTAGCCAGTAGCGCCAAAGTGGAGCAACTGGACGGATTTACCGTGCGTCAGCTTGACGACCATACACTGGAAATTGACGTGGAAAAAGGCCAGGGCGTCAACGCGGTATTTGCGGCTTTATCAGCCAAAGGGGTGGAAGTGTTGTCAATGCGCAATAAAGCCAACCGGCTGGAAGAATTGTTTGTCAGTCTGGTGGAAAACGCGCAAGGAGTAAAAGCCTGATGTCTGGTCGTTATTGGATTGCCTTTCAGAGTATTCTGAACAAAGAAACCAACAGATTTATGCGCATCTGGGTGCAAACCCTGGTGCCGCCAGCCATTACCATGACGCTGTATTTTATTATTTTTGGCAGTTTAATCGGCTCCCGTATCGGGGATATGGGCGGTTTTAGCTACATGGAATTTATTGTGCCTGGCCTGATTATGATGTCGGTGATCACCAACTCTTATTCCAATGTGGCGTCCAGTTTTTTTAGTGCCAAGTTCCAGCGTAATGTAGAAGAGCTGTTGGTTGCGCCAGTGCCAAACTACATCATAGTGCTGGGTTATGTCGGCGGTGGCGTGGCCCGTGGGGTGCTGGTGGGGTTAATTGTCACTTTGCTGAGTCTGTTTTTTGTTGATATCCGTATTCACCATTTGGCCGTGATTATTGCCACAGTGGTATTAAGCTCCACCTTATTTTCACTGGGTGGGCTTATTAACGCTGTGTATGCCAAAACCTTTGACGATATCAGCATAGTGCCCACTTTTGTGTTAACACCACTGACTTACTTAGGTGGGGTGTTTTATTCGTTAACCTTATTGCCGGGTTTCTGGCAACAGGTGGCGGCGGCGAACCCTATTGTGTATATGGTCAACGCCTTTCGTTATGGTTTTTTAGGGGTGTCCGATGTCAGTATCACAGTGGCTTTTGCCGTGATGCTGAGTTTTATCGGTTTGTTGTTTGGTATTGCTATGCATCTGATCAACAAGGGCACTGGCCTTCGCAGCTGAACGTGCTGCGGGAGTTGCCACCAGGACAGCAACAGACTGATGCTGTTCCGACCAGTTTGGCCGGCAACACCAGTTTTTTGCAGACATTTAATGACACTTTTAGTACAGTGAATCCCTTTTTGACTGACCTTTTTGTGCCTGTGCCATTGTCAGATGCACAGGCGTAAAGACATCCAGTGAGAGCTTATGACCGATTTGAAACGCCAGGCTGAGGCCTCGGAAGAAGCTTTATGGCGCATTTTCACGGTGCCGGAAGCGCCAGACTCCACGCTCAGTATTATTGAGCAGAATATTTCGCAAAACCTGGCGGGTTTTTTGCGCGAAAGCATAGTGGCAGTGGAAAAACCACTGTGGCAAATCGAACGTGATTTTCAGGCGTATCAAATTCCGGCTGAGCCAAAATTTGTGTCGGATTATGCCGAAAACATGATGGAAAAGCTGGTGGCGCACTCGGTGCATACAGCGGCCCCTAGTTTTATTGGCCATATGACCTCGGCTTTGCCTTATTTTGTGTTGCCCCTGTCCAAAATGATGGTGGGACTCAATCAAAACCTGGTAAAAATTGAAACCTCCAAGGCCTTTACGCCGCTGGAACGTCAGGTGCTCGGCATGATGCACCATCTGGTGTATGGCGAAAGTGAAGGTTTTTATAAAAAGTGGCTACACAGTGCCAATCATTCCTTAGGCGCTTTTTGCTCGGGTGGCACTGTGGCCAATATGACGGCGCTGTGGATTGCCCGTAACCGATTATTGCGCCCGGACGGCGACTTTAAAGGCGTGGCCAAAGAAGGTTTATTCCGCGCTATGCGCCACTACGGGTATCAGGATTTAGCCATTCTGGTGTCGGAGCGTGGCCATTATTCGCTGCGTAAAGCTGCCGATATTCTGGGTATTGGCCGCGATATGCTGATCCCGGTGAAAACCGACGAACACAATAAAGTCGACAGCAATGAAATGCGCCGCGTTGCCGCTGATTTAGCGGCACGTTCTATCCGCGTGATGGCGATAGTAGGCGTGGCTGGGACTACAGAAACCGGCAATATCGATCCGCTGGACGAACTGGCCGATTTAGCTGCCGACTTAAACTGTCATTTCCATGTGGATGCCGCCTGGGGTGGTGCAACTTTACTCTCTGATAAATATCGTTATTTACTCAAAGGTATTGAACGCGCTGATTCAGTGACCATAGACGCGCATAAACAAATGTATGTGCCTATGGGCGCCGGTATGGTGGTGTTTAAGCACCCGTCAGCAGCGCATGCCATTGAACATCACGCCGAATATATCCTCAGGAAAGGCTCCAAAGACTTAGGCAGCCAGACGCTGGAAGGCTCACGCCCCGGCATGGCAATGCTGGTGCACGCCTGTTTGCAGGTGATAGGCCGCAAAGGCTATGAAATTCTGATCAACCGAAGCTTAGAAAAAGCCCGTTATTTTGCCGGTTTAATCGACCTGCATCCGGAGTTTGAGCTGATCACCGCCCCTGAGCTTTGTTTATTAACCTACCGTTATGTGCCAGCCAAGGTGCAACAGGCGATGCAAAAAGCCAAAGTAGCAAGTGATACGGAGCGGCTGCAGAAGTTTAATGAGCTATTAAGTGGGCTCACCAAATTTATTCAAAAACGCCAGCGTGAAGAGGGTAAATCTTTTGTCTCGCGCACCCGGTTAAAACCACAAAGATACCAACGCCAGGACACAGTGGTGTTTCGCGTGGTACTGGCCAACCCACTAACCACAGACAATATTTTGCACGAAGTGTTGGCAGAGCAAGTGGAGCTGGCGGCCATGGATAAAGAGTTTTTGCCAAAGCTTTTAAGTATGGCCAAAGAGGCTTAGCTTTTTTGCGGAAAAGCGTTAACCGCTTCTTGCTGAAAACGGCTGCTTTTGCAGCCGTTTTTGTTGTCATGTTTGGCAACATGGGGCTGGTGTTGGCTTTCATGTAAGCCAAAGGCGTTGCTGGTTGAGTTGATGCCAGCGGCATGGGCTGGTTTTTAGCTTGCAGCTGATGGGGCTATAGAAGCGGGCTTTGCACGGGTGGTTTTAAGTGCAGCCACATAGGTGACAGTGTGCCTTAACAGCTAAGTGTTTGTTTTATTTAATGCCAGCGCCATGCCGCAGGCATCACAAAATCAGAGTATTGGCCAACAAAAAACGACGCTAAAAAGCGTCGTTTTTAAAATCAAAGCGTCATGCCCGGCGCTCCGGGCAGCAACAGCCTACTCACAGGCCATCACTACTGCATCAGCACCAAGTTTGGTAACCGGCTGAATTTGCAGCTGGTGGAAACTTACCGTTAAAGCGCCCTGGGATTCTAATGTCAGCACATTGCCAATTTGAGCAAAATCAACACCTTGGTTAGCAAAACATGCCAGGTTCAGGTGCAGCTGTTGCCAGCTGCCTTCTGGCATCGCAGCTAAGGCTTTGCCGATATTCTGCGTTGCACTGCACTTTTCATTGCAGGCCATGGCAAGCAGCACTGTGTCTGGTACTTTGCTGTCGCGTTTGAGTGTCAGGCTCAACACCGACGGCTGTTCGCGGTAGGCGCGTAAGTCGCGCGGGAAGCTGCTGATAATGGCAATACCGGCGTTGCTGCTGGCGGCTGCTTCACTAAACACCAGTTCGCGGGCGTCTTCCTGCACCTGATAATCAAAACTGCGGATGCTGACAGCGCCCAGATTTTGCTGGCTGCTGCTGACAGCGGCTTTTTGTGGGCCACTTTGTAATATCAGCTGCCAGGGCGCTTTCAGGTCGCGGTTAAACAGCACCAGTGGCTCCAGGCTGGCAGCGGTATTGTTGCCTTCAGGCAACAGAGCATTTGCCAAAGCTTCTGCGTTTTGTTGATAGCTCAGGCCATAACCATAAGGGAACAGCGGCTGATAGTTTTTATCACCACGATTGACGCTGGTTTGATTGGGGTGTTGCGGCCAGGAAAAACTCAGCTTGCCGTGAAAATCCTGTTGTATTTTGCCGTCGGCACTTTGGAATAACACAGGGGCAATGGCCGCACCTTCGCTGCCTGGCAACCAAATGGCAACAAAAGCATCAGACTGATTGATTTCCGGGTTTACCCAAAGCGGCCGGCCGCTGATAAAAAGCGACACCACTTTGATGCCATCGGCTTTGAGTTTTTTCAGCATCGCCAAATCGGTTTTATTGCCACGCTGGTATTCCAGATTGTCGATATCACCATTGCCTTCGGCGTAAGGCTGTTCACCGTAAACGACGATGGCCACATCAGGTTTTTGCTGATAACTGCCGTCGCTGCTCAGTTCAACCGAACCACCAGCGGCTTCCACCTGTTGTTTTACACCCATATAAATGGAGCTGCCGCCCGGGAAATCGCTGTTCTGATTGCCTGTGCCTTGCCAGGTAATGGTCCAGCCGCCACTTTGCATACCAATATTGTCGGCGCCAGGGCCTGTTACCAGCACTTTTTGTTTTGGGCTTAGCGGCAACATCTTGTTGTTTTTTAAAAGCACCAGTGACTTTTGCACTGCTTCTCTGGCAATAGCTCTGTGCTCTTGTGACCCTATCAGTTCGGTTTTACCCGACAAAGGCCGGTTGGCCGGACTTGGTTTATCAAAAAGGCCGGCACGCAGTTTCACCCGCAATATACGCCGCACCGCATCGTCAATCCGGCTTTGTGGAATTTCACCGGCTTTGGTCTGGGCTATCAGGTTTTCGTATAAAGGTTTCCAGGCGGTGGTGGGTACCATATACACATCTAAACCCGCTTTGGCGGCCGCTGCACAATTTTCATTGCTGCAGCCCGGAATTTGACCATGACCGTTCCAGTCACCCACCACTAAACCATCAAAACCCATTCTGGTTTTTAACACATCGGTTAACAGATAAGGGTTGCCATGGTTTTTAACGCCATGCCAGCTGTTAAAAGATGCCATCACGGTTTGAGCGCCAGCAGCAAGACCACCGACGTAACCCTGGGCGTGCAGGCGCACTAAATCAGCTTCACTGGCGGTGTTGTTGCCTTGATCAACACCCCCTTCAGTGCCGCCATCTCCAATAAAGTGTTTGACAGTACTGACCACTCGCTCAGCACCAAGAAAATCTTTGTCGGTCGTCGCGCCCTGTAAACCGCGCACTATGGCGCCGGCGTACGAGCGCACAATCTCCGGATCTTCAGAATAACCTTCGTAGCTTCTGCCCCAGCGATCGTCCCTTACCACGGCCACAGTAGGTGCAAACACCCAGTCAATGCCGGTTACCATCACTTCGCGCGCAGTGGCGCGGGCAATTTTTTCAATCAGTTGTTCGTCACGGGCGGCGCCAAGGCCAATATTGTGCGGGAACAAAGTAGCGCCGATGACATTGTTGTGGCCGTGCACAGCGTCTGTGCCCCAGAAAGTGGGGATGGTGGAGCCGTCCTCTGAATCGTCAATGGAGGCCTGATACATGGCTTCGGCCAGTTTGATCCAGTCTTGTGGTGTGGCCTGTTTATTGCCATCCGGGAAAGAGCCGCCACCATTCAGGTAAGAGCCAAAGCCGTATTTGCGCATATCTGCGACGGTAATATCGCGGATCTCCGGCTGGATCATCTGGGCAATTTTTTGCTCCAGTGTCATGGTTTTTAAAATTTTCTCCAGCCGCTCTTCCAGCTCAGGGTTGCTTGCAACTGCCGCAGTTAACTCAGGCCACAGGGCCAGATCGGTCGCCGGGTTCTGCGGGGCGCTTGGTTGCAACGCTGGCTTGGCCGTGCTGCTCTGGGCTGTTGTTGGCTCCGCATCAGGATGCAATTGGTTATTGCCTGTTGTTTCTGGTGCAGGCTGACAGGCCGCCAGAGCGACTAACAGCAGGCTGCCAAATGCAAAAAGCGGGCGCCTGGTGGCAGGGAATTTGGGCGTCATCAGGTTAAATCCTTGTTTAAACTGGTTTATTTTAAATATGAGCCACATGGTAGCGCATTGATCACAACTGAAGTGGTGTCTTACCTGGCTTGTTGTGTTGAGTTGTCGTATTTTTATTGCCTGAAAGCGCTTTCATTTATAGCATAAATTTTCAGCGAGGCAATGATTATTGTTGTCAGCGCAACAAGGTACAGGCTTGAACCTGGCTGCACGCGGGAGCGGTGCGCTTTTATGACACAAAGCGTTTTTTTGACTTACACTGAAGTTAAGTTACGGTTTTACTGCAACTTTGGTCGTAATAAGCAGAAAACCTTTTGCCATGGCCGACACATTGTCGGCATACTAAGTCAGCGCCCGCGGCGCTGTTGCATCCTTCAGGCAGTGGCAAAAACGGCAGTGGCAGAGGTTGGTATAAAGTGAAATCAAAAAAGCGCAAATCTGGCAACAACTCCTGCTGGCTCAAGCTGTTGCTGTTGTGCTGTTGCCTGCCGCTCTGGACAGCCATGGCGGGTCATGGCAACGAAACCAATAACAATGTGCAACGTCAGGCGCGGTTGGTGTTTACTTCTGAAATTCCCCGTATTGCTGAAACTGAACACGGCGATTATGCCGAGCTCGCCACTTTACTCAAACAATACCGCCGTGAGCCGGTGCCACTATTTTTTCTGTTTGGTGGCGACAGTTTAGGTCCCAGCACTTTGTCATCCTTCGATCGGGGTGCGCACATTATCGATTTGCTGAATTTACTTGAGCCCGATGCGATGGGCGTGGCCAAAAGAGAATTTAGTTTTTACGAAGATGAATTGTCGCAGCGCAGTTACGAAGCGTCTTTCCCGTTGGTGGCCAGTAATTTATATGACCCTATTACAGGCGCCAATCTGGACGGGCTGGAAAGCGGTGTGCTGGTGCAGCAGGGCGATATCAAAATTGGCGTCATTTCGGTATTGTCGCCGGCGGCACAGGAGCAATACCCGCTCAAAAGAGTAATGATTTTTGATGCTAAAACTGCAGTGCGCGAGCAGGCGGTATTATTACGTCAGGCCGGAGCCGAGCTGATAGTGTTGTTATACAGCGCCAGTTTTGATTTTATCGAACCTTTATTGTCGCAGCAGGTGATTGATATTGCGCTGCGCAAAAACGAGTTGTTCCGTTTTACCTCCCAGGTTAAAGCGCCGGATTCGCCAAGACATATTAATCTGATGGCTTCTTCTGAAGTGGCTGTGCTGGATTTAAGCTGGCAAAAATCTGAGCCGGCATCTTTGCAGGTAAAACCCGATATTGTGCTGCTGAAAAATTTTGCGCCTGAACCTAAGGTGCTGAGTGTGGTGAAAAACCACAGCGCCAGGCTGGAGCAGTTGCTGGGTGAAAAAATTGGCATAACTCTGGTTGCGCTCGACACCGCCAGGCGCTCTGTGCGCAGTGAAGAGAATGCTTTTGGTAATCTGATGGCCGATGCCGTGCGGCAACATGCCGGCGCCGATATAGCCATGTTAAATTCCGGCAACATCAGGGGCGAAAAACAATATAAAGCCGGTGCCACTTTAACCCGTAAGGATATTGCGATGGAGCTGCCTTACCGTAATCAGGTGGTGTTATTGCAAATCAGCGGTCAGCAGCTGTTGGCAGCCCTGGAAAACTCCTTTAGTGAACTGGAATTATTACGTGGCCGTTTTGCACATTTGTCGGGCATGCAGGTGCGGTACGACAGTCGCAAGCCGGTTGGTGAGCGGGTTCTTGATGTGACAATACAAGGCAAGGTATTGGATTTAAATAAAAAATATACACTGGCCACTTTTGATTATATGGCCGGAGGTGGCGACGGTTATAAAATGCTGACCGAGCTGTCACAACAGAATTATCCGAATCAGATGAATAAGCTGGTGTCAGAGGTGGTCGTGGATTACATCAAACAGCAGCAGCAGGTGGCGCCTGTGATTGAAGGGCGGCTGGTTGATCTGGGGCGGACCACACCATGAACAATATCAGGCCAACACAGGTTCGCCGTCGTTATTCCATTACCATGATGCTGACCCTGACTTCGCTTCTGGTGTTGTTGTTGTTTATTGCCATGGCCGTGCTGGTGCAAAACCGGCTGGGTAGTTTTCAGCATTTATTGCAAAACATCACAGGCTCGGCCATTCCGGCAGTTGTGCAGTCGAGCCGGGTGTACAGTCAGATCAATCAGTTACTTTTTTTAACTGAAGCTTTAAGCCGTGCGCCCAGTCAGGCGGTGCGGCATAACCTGTATCAGGATATTCAGCTGAATCTGCAGGGGTTGCAAAGCCTGACCAAAGAGTGGCAAACCGGTTTTTATCAGAATGCCCAACTGGTGGCGCTGATCGAAGAAATTGATAATCTGAATCAGCTGATGTCGGAGCGGCTGGAGTTGCAAAGCAAGGTACGGCTTAGTCAGCAACAGATATACCAGCTGTACGAACAGGTGCAGGCTTATACCAGTAAACTGGCATTGGCGGATGAAGAACGCCATAGTTTGTGGTTGCTGGAGTTTGCTGCTGTGGTGACTTTGTCGGGCAAGGCCAGTGATTTAAACCGCATGATGCAGCTGCGTCAGCTGAAACAGCAGGTTGAACAGCAAATGTTACGGCTGCGTCAGGCCAGAGCAGCACTGCCGGCCAATCAGGTGGAGCTGGCGGAAAAATCCGATCTGCAATTACGCTCTTTATTGCTGGAAACTGAAGGTTTGTTGCCACTGCGCGAGCAGCAGCTTGCCATCGGCGGTCGTGCCACAGGACGGGGCAATTTTGTGCGTAATCTGGTGTTGGATTATGCCCGCCTTGCCGAAAACAGCGCTTATGACATCAGCGGTACCGTGCTTGGCGACGCTGCACAAATTCAGCAACAGTTGCAGCAGGACAACAGGCAGATTTTATCCGGCGCTTTATTGGTGATTTTGTTTTTACTGGTCGCCATAGCGTTGATCCACCGCAGGGTGGTGCGCCGGCTGGAGCAACTGAACCATAACGTATTGCTGCAGGTGCAGGGTAAAGCCGCGGCTTATCAGATTGAAGGCCATGACGAAATTGCCGCTATTGCCCGTTCTTTTGCTTATTTTGCCAGTACAGTGGCCACACAGCAGCAGGAATTACAGCAACTGTCTTACACCGACAGCTTAACCGGTCTTGCCAACCGCCGTGCTTTTGAGCAACAGTTCCATCAGGCACTGGTACAGGCACAGCGACAGCAGTGGCCGCTGACCTTGCTGATGATTGATGTGGACTGTTTTAAAGCCTACAACGACCACTATGGTCATCAGGCTGGTGACGACACTCTGGTACACATAGCGCAGCTATTGCAGCAGGGCATCAATCGTGGCAGCGACTTAGTGGCCCGTTATGGTGGTGAAGAGTTTATTGCCATTTTACCTGACACCAATGTCGCAGGGGCCAGTGCTATTGCTAGCCAGTTGCTGCACCTGTTCCGCCAGGCCGCTTTGCCACATCAATACAACCAGGCTGCTGATTTTGTCAGTATCAGTATTGGCATCTGTTGTGTGGATGATGTCCGCAAAGCCGACTACGATAGCATGCTGCGCCGTGCCGACAATGCGTTGTATCAAGCCAAAGCCAATGGCCGTAATGGTTTTGCTTTTAGCGACCAATAAGAGGTTTAGTGTTTTTCCGCCAGATAAAAACGCTCTCGATAAGCTTTAGGTGTCAGGCTGGTGTATTGCTGAAATAACTTGCGAAACGACGACACGTCCTCATAACCCACCACCGGCAACAGCTGTTCCACCGGCAATAAACTACTTTCCAGCAGCAGTTTGGCTTTTTCAATGCGCAATTTTTGTAAATAAGCCATAGGTGTGTCACCTGTGCTTTGTTTAAAGCGTCTTAATAAGGTCCTTGGTGTCAGCGCAAAATGGTCGGCAAGGGCTGAAAGTTCAATATTTTCAGAAAGATGGCTGCGCAGATATTGTTGCACCTGGGCAATTTTATCGTCCTGATGCGGCAGCAGCTGTTGCAGTGTTAAATAAGGTGCCTGGGATGCGCATTGCGGGTCGGTTAGCATAATTTTTGCCATTTGCTGACTAAAACGGGCGCCTTGCTGAATTTGGGTCAGGTATAAACACAATTCCAGATAAGCACTGGTGGCGCCGGCGGTATAAAGCCCGTCAGCCTGCTGAATTTTAGCATCCACTGTTAAGGTCACTTCGGGGTAAAGCTCGCGGAAAAAATCGGCCAGAAACCAGCAGGTGGTGGCACTTTTGTCATTCAGAAGTCCGGTGGCGGCCAGCGCAAAACTGCCATTGCAGCTGGCGGCAATGGGCACAGCGCGATCGTGAGCGGCCTGAAGCAGTGCTTTTTGCTGGGCAAAAAGTTGGGCGATGCTGTGTAAAGCCTGGGCGCTATGGGCATAACTGCCCGGGATCAGCACCAGATCAGCGTTATCCAGCGACAAAGTTTGACAATGCAGGCTCAGCACTCCATCACGGTACTCAGTAGCGCCAGTGATGTGCATTAGTCGCACCTGATATAAAGCGGCGGCGTCTGGGTTCTGATGTTTTGCCAGATCGTTACAAAACCGGAAATAATCCTGCATGCCACACACCTGGCCCAGACAAACTCCCGGATAGATCAAAATCACCACCTGTTGCATTTTGTCTTTATTCGCCTTTTTAATGTCATTAATGCCACTTTAGGCCTTGTTAAGCCGGTTGTAAAGTAGCTGGCGATAAATGCAGCAATAAGGAGTTTGGTATGAAACTGACATTCTGGCATGGACTGGCGCTGCTGCTGCAGTGGAGTGCTGTGCTTTGGCTGAATCTGCGTATAGAAGCGGATGTATTTAATCAGCTGGTGCTGGTGCCGCTGTTGTTATTGTTAAGCTTGGTGTTGTTATTGCCGGGGAAAAACCGGCAATAACTACTGCAGCCCAATCAAGCGGCAGCAGGGATTGAACATCGCATGCTGATATTGCCTGCACAGTTAACTTCAGCAGCTGCTCCTGATGATTTGCGGTTTTTTTGCCGGGCTGGCGGGTTTTTTATGCGCCGGATCAAAAACTTCCGCTTTCGAACTATGGATAATCATCCATACTGAAGCGGCAGACGTAGAACTGCTGGCAAGATCAAAAACAACAGGAGCAACACCATGAGTCAACTCGACCGTCGCAATTTTCTGAAACTTTCCACTGCCACTTTGATTGGCGTCACTATGGGCGGCACCAGCCTGCGGGTATTTGCAGAAGAGCAGGTGAAGCTGGATGATCCGCTGGCAGTGGCGATGAAATACGTGCACAAATCTACTGTGGAAGGTGCAACTTGCGGCAACTGTATGCAAATTAAAGGCGATGCCAAAGCTGAATGGCGGCCATGTAATATATTCCCGGGCAAACTGGTGAATAACAACGGCTGGTGTGCGGCCTGGGCAAAAATGCCTGGTTAAAGTCTGTACCACCAGGATAAAGCAGGGAGCTGTTGTACAGGCATCAGCTCCCAGCCTGACGCTGAGTTCCCGCCCTGTTGTCTGCCTCTTGCTGATCCGCCCTTGTGCCAAAGCCGTAACTGTCAATTGTTCCGCCAAAGATAAATTTTGCGCCAGAGACAAAGCCGATGTGCCACCCCGAAGATTTTTCCGCTGCTGATCTGAGCCGTATTATTGAAATGGCCTGGGAAGATCGCACCCCATTTGAAGCCATAGAGACCTTGTATGGCCTGAATGAACCCAGGCTTCGGCAGCTGATGCGTCGTACCCTGCCAAAAAGCGCTTTTAAACGCTGGCGCGCCCGGGTACAGGGCAGGCTGACCAAACACCTGCAGCTGCGCCATCCGGACATTAACCGCGCTTATTGCCCCAGCCAATACAAAGGCTAAAGCAGTTTGCCGCCTGCTTATGGCACAATAACCCCAGCAACAAGCTTTCGGAGTAACGGATGAAAGAGGTGATTTTTTTAACAGGCGGCGCCCAGCGTGTTGGCCTGTATTGTACTGAACAGCTGCAGCAGCAGGGTTATCAGCTGGTCATCAGCTACCGCACCAGACACTCAAGTATTGATGCACTGGAACAAGCCGGTGTGATTTGTCTGCAGGCCGATTTAACCCAGCTGGAAAGCCTGCAGCAGCTGGTGACTGCAGTCCGGCAACATACGCCGAGGCTTCGCGCCATTATTCACAATGCGTCTGACTGGAATAAAGATCAGCAGTTACAGCCTGATAACCTCAGCCAGCAACTGCTGCAGGATGCGCAGGTGTTTGATGCCATGATGGCCATCCATGCCAGAGCGCCTTATTTACTGAACCGGGCCTTATTGCCGTTATTGCAGGCGCAGCTTGCCGGCGGTGGTGCGGCTGATATTATTCAGATCAGTGATTTTGTTGCCACTGTTGGCAGCGAAAAACATCAGGCTTATGCCGCTTCCAAAGCAGCGCTCGAGAATCTGACGTTCTCAGAGGCACGCTTGCTGGCTCCCCACATAAAAGTAAATGCCATAGCACCGGCGCTATTGATGTTTAATCAGGGCGATGATGACGAGTACAAACAAAAAGCGCTGGCAAAATCGCTGCTGGGAATAGAACCAGGGCCTGGTGAGGTGTTGGCAACCATTCAGTATCTGCTGCAAAGCCGCTATATTACCGGCCGGGTACTGGCGCTGGATGGTGGCCGCCAGTTGAAATTGCCTTAACGGATGCTGTGATGAGCGGCAAAAGTTCTGCAATTACAAGGACAGAACAGAGTGCAGGGCACAGCAGGCTGTCGCGGCCCTATTTTCGTAATGGCCCACCTCATCGCAGTGGGGCAGACGTCAGCTTTGGCGATATAGTAAAAATTTTTGGTTTTCAGAGTATCCGTATTGGCCGTTGGGTCACGGCAGCTGAGCAGCAAATTGCCGCCAATCTGTTTTTTGATGCCCTTTGTGATCTGCAATTGTTACTGGCGGTGCCAGCTCAGGTGATTTCGCTCAATGAAAGTCTGTCGCTCACTTTTGGTATTGGCGGCCGGCCGGGCAGCTGTGCTTATTATCAGCCGCAGGGCCGTATTCTGGCGCTGGCGAAAAATGCCGGTGGTGGCAGTCTGGCGCATGAGTGGTTTCACGCTTTTGACCATTATATTGCAGGGAAAATGTTTGCTAATGCCAAAGCGCAGAGTTTTGCCAGCGCCTTGTGGTTAAAGCACGACAGTTATGTGCCGCACCGGCTGAATGACTATTTAGCCAGGGCATTCCAGTTGTTATATCTGGATGAAACCGGCCTTGATGAAAGTGAGTTTTTCCGCCATTGCCGCCTTTATGACCAGATGCAGCAACAATATTATTACGCTATGCCCGAAGAAATGGCCGCGCGCGCTTTTGAACAGATGCTGGAGCGGCAGCAGCTGAAAAACAGTTTTTTGGTATCGGGTTGTTTAAAAGGGCCGGCGGCCAAAGCGGGTTTATATCCGGCCACAGTGTTAAGTGAACAACTGCAGCGCTGCTGGCTGGATTATTTTGCCTTGCTGGGTCAGGCGCTGCAGCATCAAAGCAGCGCCGGACTCAGTAAATGAGCAGACTTTGTTTATACCGTCTTTGATCTGATGGTCTGGCCAATAGGGCTTAACGTCAGCATTGCCAGTTTGAGATGTTGCAGCCCAAACGGGATGCCAATTATCGTCACAAAACAAGCCACGGCATGCAGCAGGTGACCCAAGGCCAGCCAGAATCCGGCAAAGATAAACCAGAGAATATTGCCTAACAGGCCAAAACCACCGGTGCCAATATCATCGTATTTTTGCAAATAACGTCTGTTGATACTTTCCTGACCAAAAGGCCAGAACGCCAATTGGCCAATGACAAAACAGCTGCGGCCAAACGGAATGCCAATAATGCTGATAAAACACAGAATGCCGGCTAACCACCAGGCCAGCCCCATCAACAGACCCCCCATCACAAACCAGCAAATATTAAAGATAAGTCTGAGTAACTCCATGGTAAGCCCCTTATATTGATGAAACACTGATGCAGATTGTTGTTTGATAACCAGTGTTAGCAACATCAATACCAGATTTATTTTTGTTTTAAATCAGTTGCTTAATATGTATTACAGGGAGTGGGGATCAACTATTTCACCAATAAATGGTGATTTTGCCCGCAAGCAGGCGGTTTCTGATAAAACCGCCATCATTACAGGAGGAGTTTGTTAACTCACTTGCTTCACGCGGATATTGCGCCCTTTAATGCCTTTGTTAAACATGCCAAGTGCAATTTTGACAATGTCACTGCGCACTGCCACATAAGCCCAGTCGTCAAATAAACTGATTTTGCCAATATGGTCACGGCCTAATTGTTGAGCGGCGGTCAAGGCTCCCAGAATATCGCCGGCGCGCAGTTTTTGTCTTTTGCCGGCGTCAATCCACAGGCTGACCATCGGCGGTCTGGCTGGCGCTTGTGTTAATACACTTTCATCCGGCAGCGTTTCGGCCTTGATAGGGCCGAGTAAATCTTCCAGCAGCGCTATTTTAAAACCGTCTTGCTCGCTGAATAAACTACAGGCAATACCAGAGCTGCCGGCACGACCAGTGCGGCCAATACGGTGGGTGTGAGTGTCAACATCATGCGCCAACTGGTAGTTAATGACGGCGTCCAGCGCGTCTATATCCAGACCTCGGGCCGCAACATCTGTTGCCACCAGCACAGACACAGATTTGTTGGCAAATTGCACCAGCGTCTGGTCGCGGTCGCGCTGCTCTAAATCACCATGCAGTGCCAGCACGCTAAAACCAGCATCAGCCAATGCATCGGCCACATCCTGAGTTTCTTTGCGGGTATTACAAAACACCACTGAGCTGACAGGTTTATGCGCCAGCAGCAGCCGTTTGACCGCCTGCAGGCGTTCACTATTGGCGTCCACCTTAAAAAAGTGTTGGCTGATACTGAGGTTGTTGTGACTGGACTCCACTTTAATCAGCTGTGGCTGTTGCATCAGGGCTGCCGCCATGGCTTCAATTTGTTTTGGATAAGTGGCACTGAATAACAGCGTTTGCCGCTGTTTTGGGGCAAAAGCAACTATGGCATCCAAAGCAGGTTGAAAACCCATTTCCAGCATACGGTCGGCTTCATCCAACACCAGGGTGGTTAAATCGTCCAGTTTTAACGAGCCTTTATTTAAATGTTCTTCCACCCGGCCTGGCGTACCAACAATAATATGAGCGCCGTGTTCCAGGCTGCCCAGCTGCGGGCCAAAAGGCACACCACCACATAAAGTCAGTACTTTAATGTTATGAATGCTGCGACCCAGTTTACGGATTTCAGTGGCAACCTGATCGGCCAGCTCGCGGGTAGGGCACAACACTAAACTTTGTACCCTAAAACGTTTCACGTTTAATTTGGCCAGAATGCCTAAACCAAAAGCAGCGGTTTTGCCAGAGCCGGTTTTACCCTGACCAATCACGTCTTTACCGTTCAGTATGTCAGGCAGTGAAGCCGCCTGAATCGGTGTCATTTCGGTGTAACCCATACCGGTCAGATTGTCGACCAGCGCCTGAGGGAGAGCCAGACTGGCAAATGTTAAATTGTTCACAATTTAATCCTGTGTGTTCGCAGCATCAGGCTGCATTTGCAAAAATAAACAGCCCGAAGGCAAAGCGGAAAATAAATGGGGTCAGAGCAAAACTCTGACCCCATTTATTTTATCCATTCCCTGGACTTCGCTGTACAGTGAAAGAGTGCTCATTGCAACAGCGGCATACCGTCCTTCCGTGGACATGGCCGCTGAATGCTCCGTGCAACAGCGGCATACCGTCCTTCCGTGGACATAAAAAAGGGCAACATCCGAAGAGTTGCCCTGATTTTGCTGGTAAGGCTTAGCTTACCAAATCACAGTTCTATTACAGAACTACGATGTTCTCAGCCTGAGGACCTTTCTGGCCCTGAGAAACTGTGAAAGAAACACGTTGGCCTTCTTGCAGAGTTTTGAAGCCAGTGCTTGAAATAGCGCTGAAGTGAGCAAAAACGTCTGGGCCTGAAGCTTGTTCGATGAAACCGAAACCTTTAGTTTCGTTGAACCATTTTACTGTACCGGTAGTTGTGTTAGACATGATAAATATCCTGTATCTATTTGATTAATATGCCTGGTTTCAGGCGGTGGTGCTGGAAGTGGTGCTATGACTTATGAATACAGGACGTACTAATACAACAGTAACTGTTCGGTGTGCATAAATATGGTACTGACTTTCAAACTGCCGCCATTGTATAGCTTTTAAACAGGGCGTCAAACGTTATTTCTAAAAGATTGTTTAATTAAACAGGCATTTATCAAAAAAACTAATTATTAGGCTGTGCTTTCAGTAGCTTAGCCGGTAAATTTCCCGGCAGTTATTTTCTGGTTTTAATGTTCAGCAAGCGCTGCTTACTTTAATTGCAGGAGCTGCCAGCGTTTTTATTGAGTATTTTTGGAGTGAAGTGGATGTCAGTGCAAATCAAAACCGACAACTCACCGGAGTTTGCGGAGGCAGTAAAAGAGCAAATTGTCAGTTTTAATGCCAGACACTGGGATGCATCTTTACGTCAGCCGCTTGGTCTGAAAATAACGGCAGAAAACGGTGAGCTGCTGGCCGGCTTGTCCGGCCGTACTTTTGGAAATTGGCTATTGGTGGATTATTTGTGGGTGGCTGAGCATTGCCGTGGCCATGGTTATGGCAAAGGTCTGATGCTGGAAGCTGAAGCTATTGCCAGAAAGCGTGGTTGTCGTTTTGTGCTGCTTGATACGCTCGATTTTCAGGCCAGGCCTTTTTACCAGCAGCTGGGTTATCAGCTGGTATTTACCCAGCAGCAGTATCCGCTTGAGGGTGAACGTTATTATTTGCAGAAGATGTTGTGAGCCGCTTTTAGTTAAAGCTCGGGCAAAAAAAAGCCCCCGTCAACCGGGGGCAAAGAGCGGATTTGTAATTCGCTCAAGGGTGCTGGGAACATCAGCAATAAAACAACAACATGGAAACTTCAGGTTGGGTTACTCGTCACTATTCATAAAACCGAGTAACTGCAACAAACTGGTAAACAAGTTAAAGATCGACACAAACAAACTGACGGTTGCCATGATGTAGTTGGTTTCACCACCATGCACGATTTCGCTGGTTTGCCATAAGATCATGCCCGACATCAGCAACACAAACATTGCAGAAACCGCCAGACTCAAAGCCGCAATTTCAAAAAACACCGCGCCTAAACCCGCCAGAAAAGCGACGAGGATACCCACAGTTAAAAAACTGCCCATAAAACTGAAGTTGGTCTTTTTCACCAGTGCGTAAGCGGAAAGCGCGAAGAAAATCGTGGCTGTGCCCGCCATGGCCAGCATCACAATTTCGCCGCCGTTTGGCATCGCCAGATAACGGTTGATGATAGGCCCCAGGGTGTAGCCCATAAAACCGGTCAAGCCAAACACACCTAACAGGCCAAGTGCACTGTTACGGAATTTGGTGGTAAAAAACAGCAAACCAAAATAACCGACCAAGGTGATGATAAGGCCCGGATGTGGCAAATTCAGACTGCTACTGATGGCCGCCGCAAAAGCGCTAAACGCCAGTGTCATGGCTAACAGGGTATAGGTATTACGTAAAACTTTATTGGTTTCAATGGCGGAAAGCTGACCGCTGTAACTTTGACGATGCAGTGTATCCATAGTCATGCCCTCAGGTTGTGATGAAGTCAGCACCAGAATCTTCAAGCCATCTGGTACTTGCAGAATTACGAATATTTATACCCTGCTGGATTTCTAAGGTAAAATCGAATATAACTAAAATTAAGTTCGTTAAAACCGAAGTTCTAAAATGACACCTGTTAACTTTAATCAGCTGTATTATTTTTATCTGGTGGCCAGAGAGGGCAGCATTGTGCGGATCAGCGAGCAGCTGCATATCACACCACAAACTATCAGCGGCCAGATCAGTGCGCTCGAGCACAGCACCGGCAGTGCTTTGTTTAACCGGACCGGGAAAAAGTGGTCTCTGACTGAGATGGGGCGGGTTACCTTTGGTTATGCCGAAGATATATTCCAGCTGGGCGACGAACTGCGCTCAGTCCTGAAACACCATACAGTGACACAGTGGCAAACTTTTACCGTTGGCATTACCGATGTGCTGCCCAAAGCTTTTATTTATGAATTGCTCAAACCAGTGTTTTCCTTGCCGGCTCAGCTAAGGCTGATTTGCCGTGAAGGTGAACAAAATGCGCTGTTAGCAGAACTGGCGGTGAATAAACTGGATTTGGTGTTAACAGACGAGCCGCTGTCGCCAGGTAGTTCCATTAAGGCCTATAACCACGAAATCACTGAATCCGGCACCAGCTTTTTTGCTAGCCCCGCGTTGTTATTAAAATTGTCGCAGCAGCAATTTCCGGCTTGTTTACATCAGCAGCCGATGCTGTTGCAAAGTAAAAGGTCTATTATCCGGCAGCGGCTGGATGCCTGGTTTGAGCAACAGGGCATAGCCCCACAAATAGTTGCTGAATTTGACGACAGTGCCATGATGAAGGCCTTTGGCCAACAAGGACTTGGTATATTTTCGGCACCTACACAGATAGAACAGAAAATTTGCCAGCAATACGAAGTACAGGTGATAGGGCGTAGTGATGCGATTCGGGAAGTGTTTTATGCCATTTCACCGGAGCGCAAACTAACGCACCCCGGTGTATTGCAGCTGGTGAATGCGTTATCCTCAGCGCGCTCTGGCTGAAGGCTGGCGATGGCCAAAACGCCCCAGTTGTTGCTGGGTTTCGGCCGTGGCCTGCAATAGTGTCTGACCAGCGCTTTCAATGGCTGACATCTGCTGATAAGCATCAGTGGTGCCTTGTTCTATTGCGGTCAGATGCTGGTGGGTTTGCTGATAACGTTTTTCCAGATCAAGCACTGAGCTGGTGATATGCAACACACCTTGCTGCGCCTGATCCAGCTGTTGTTGCAGAGCAATAAAATCATCGCTGGTGCTGCTGATATCCTGCTGCGCGCCTTTGGCCTGTTCATTAAGCCGCTCGGTTTCGGTTTTGGTTTCCCGCACCAGGCGCTCCATATCATTCAGAAAACCGGAGATCTGCCGGGTGGCGTCATTCACCTTGGCGGCCAGCGAACGTACCTCATCGGCCACCACAGCAAAACCACGGCCAGCTTCACCGGCCCGTGCTGCCTCTATTGCAGCATTCAGCGCAAGTAAGTTTGTTTGATCGGAGAAGTTCTCTACCATTTGCAGAATTTGCCGTACATTTTCAGAGTTTTGTTGTAAACCCTGTACTGTGGCGCCAAAGGTTTCCAGCAAACTGACAATGCCACTGAGTTGTTTCGATAAAGTGCTCATGCCCTGACTGGCATTTGCGGCTTTTTGTACTGTGGTTTGTGCCACCTGATTCATTTGATCACTGTTGCTGACAATACTGGCCAGATGATCCAGCACATGGTCACTTTCACTGCGGATCTTTTCGCTGCGCTGTTCGGTATCCTGCAGGTGATGGCGGGTGGTTTTGACGGCTGAACTCACCTGCTCATTGATCTGATGGGTATGCTGTGCCTGCTGGTGCAAGCCGGTGAGCAGCTGACCCAGCTGACTGACAAACTGATTATATTCTTCCGATAAATTGCGGAATTCGTCATAGGTAAATGCCGGTAATCTGTGTTCCAGATCTGTGCCTTTGCGGTTGGCTTCATGCAGCGCTTTCACCAGCGCCTGTACCGGACGCACTATCAGGTACATCAGGTAAAAAATAGTAAAAATAAAAGCGCCGCTGCCAAGCACTAAAGTTGTCCACCAGACAGTGCCGGCATGGCCGTCCGCCGGGTAGGCAAAATACAGGGCTAACCAGAAAATCACCATTAAAAAGCCGATATTACCTGCTATTTTACGGCTTAAACTATGGAAAAAAGTACGTTCGATACTGGTATACAGGCTGGCAAACCACTCCATCAGGCACATCCTCTGCAAATACAGTTTTTCGGGCTTTTAGCATACCATAGCAAAAAAAAGCAAAATTGAGCTGAATCAGTGTTTTGTTTCACTATATTTGCGATAAAAAATCAGGCGCTAAAAATACAGACTGGAAGTTCACCATGCACGGCCATAAAAAAACCGCAGTGTTTGACTGCGGTTTTTAACATGGAGCCGCTGAAACAGCTGCTGAAATTTTAAGCGCTGCCCTGGGCTTTATACAAAGCTGATTACAGACGTTCCAGCACTGCTGCCGTGAAGTCGGTGGTACCGTGGGTGCCGCCTAAATCGCGGGTGGTGCGATCGCCAGTTGCAATCACATCTGTTAAGGCAGCCAGAATCTTTTTGGCTTTGTCCTGCATGCCGAGGTATTCGAGCATCTGAATAGACGCCAGAATGACTGAACTTGGGTTTGCCAGGTTTTTACCAGCAATATCCGGGGCACTGCCGTGCACAGCTTCAAATACGGCGCAGTCTTTGCCGATATTGGCGCCTGGTGCCATGCCTAAACCACCGACTAAACCTGCACACAAGTCAGACAAAATATCGCCAAACAGATTGGTGGTGACAATCACATCAAACTGCTGCGGGTTCATCACCAGCTGCATACAGGCGTTATCAACGATCATCTCAACAGCCTGGATATCCGGATAACGGGCGGCCACTTCACGCGCTGTTTTCAGGAATAAACCAGAAGTCGACTTCAGGATATTGGCTTTGTGCACAATGGTAACTTTTTTGCGGTTTTCGCGGCGCGCCAGTTCAAAAGCAAATTCAACAATACGCTCAGAACCTTCACGGGTAACCACACTCATGGCTTCAGCCAGTTCACCTTCATTTTTCACCACCTGGCCAGCGCCTGAATACATACCTTCAGTGTTTTCACGCACTGTGATGATGTCGATATTGTCGTAACGGGCTTTGGTGCCCTTAAACGAAATGACCGGGCGCACGTTGGAGTACAGGTTAAATTTCTTGCGTAAAGTGACGTTAATAGAAGTAAAACCTTCGCCAACCGGGGTGGTCAGTGGGCCTTTTAACGTGATTTTATTGCGGGCAATAGCGTCCAGTGTGGCTTGTGGCAATAAGTCACCGGTTTTTTCCAGCGCCGTTAAACCGGCATCAACAAATTCATAGTTAAAGTTACAGCCGGCTTTATCCAGCACAGCTAAAGCAGCATCAACAATACTTGGGCCAATGCCATCGCCTTTAATGACAGTAATAGTTTGTGAACTCATGCGGGTTCCTTAAATGTGGCAAGCAGGGGAAAGGATGTTGGTGACAGTTGTATCCGCTGTGGGACCACACTGCTTTTGGCAACATCGGAAACGGCGCGACTATAGCATTTTTCGTTATTCGTTTCCAGTTGATGGGTCTTTGTGAGCCATACAGCAAATTAATACCGAAAATAACTAAAAGTGATGAAAGAAAACTACAAAATGGGGGCCAGCGGCCAATAACATGGATGTAGTTCAAGTACCTGCTGTTGCCGCTGTGCCATCGATACATTGGCTAAATCCAATGCTTGGACGGCAGATTTTTGTGTAAGCAGCTGCTCAGCCGTTGGTGCAGTTTGCGGATAAAAAATGGATTCCGCTAAAGTCCAGCCTAATTGAATCAAGGCGTTAGCACATTGTTGCTGACTGTAGCTACCTTGCATCGGCAGAGGCTCGCGATAACAGAGCACCGCATCCTGCCATAAGCGGTTAAAACCCAGACTGGCAACCAGCTGGCTGACTTGACGCGGATAATCATTCAGCTGCCAACTGGTCTGATGACTAAATAACGCCAGCGGCGCTGTCTGGTTGGATTGCTGCAGTGGATACCAACGGCAATGATCTTCCTGCATCATCACCAAACAAAAGCTGCCGGCCAGCAACTGTGCCTGTAATGCCGGCAGTTCCAGCGTTGCACTGGTTTTTGCCAGCAGGGCAAAACACGCAGCCAGGCAATGCTGTAACTGATAAAACCAGGGAGCATAAGGTTGACGACAGAGCGCCTGTTGCTGTTCCAACCAGCAGATTTTGAGTAAGAATGGCAGATTATCTGCGCCCACCAGTGCAACAGCATGCGCCGGGTCTCGCACCGGCAGTTGTTGTCTGGTTAGTAAGCTTGCCTGGACACAAAGTGCTGTCGCAAGTTGTGGTTGAGTCTGCAGCCAGGCAACTTGCCGGCGTACTGATTGATTTGGATTCAGTTGCTGCAGTTCAGCCAAACTGAATACCGGGACCAGCTCAGGCTCGGCGCATTGGCCGATAAATAGCTCCAGCCACTGATTGTCTGGCAGTCGGGTGGGGGGCAGTAGCTTCATGCCCAGATCATAAAGTTGACTGGGTTCAGGTTTGAGTTTTTTACTGGCAAGATCAAGCACATAAGCCTTGTGCTCTGGTGTGATTTGGCTTATAAGCGCCACTTCACCTATACCGTCACTGCAAAAACGTCCAATCAGATGTAATTCACCGCCCCTGCTTGCCAGCAGGTTGGCAAAATATAAGTCAGCAGCCTGATACGGGTTTTGTAACAGTCGCTGTAATGCGTTATCCAGGCCCAGCACCTGCTGTTGCTGTGTTGGGGTGATCTGAGCGCTGAGCAGGCTGCAAAAACGGATGGCGTCGGCGTAAGGGGTTTGTTGCCATTGGGCTTTTTGCTGAGGGCTCAGACTGCTGTCGCGCAATAACCGCCGCCAGTGCCGGTAAGAAAAACTGTTGCCGGCCGCTTTGACGCTGAATAAACCGGCCTTGAGCATCAGCTCTGTGGTGCTGTGTTCATTGTTCTGTAGCAGCTGATGCACGCCGGTTAAACGGTAAAAAACCACAGCCACCAGCTCTTCGCAAAGCGCTTGTGGCCATTGGGCTGCACTTCCAAGCTGAGTTAATAACACCGCCTGTTTCAGTGCCAGCTGAGTGGTCAGGCTGAAACCTGTCACTGTAAGCGCCAGCTGACTTTGCATTAACCTGGGTTGCAGCTGGTGCAGTTTGCAAAACTCACTCGCCAGCTGCTCTGCCAGCAGTACAGCTTTATCCGGCAGCTGCTGTTTGGCTGACTGCTGATAATAACGGTCCAGATACTGGTAAAGTTGTAACAGCGTGGCGCAGTCTTTATGCATCAGTGTCTGTGGCCTGCTGATAACGGCTGACTGCGGACTCGGCCAGTGCAATCAGCTTTTGGTTTTTAAATAACAAAGCCGTGCATTCCTGTTTTGTGGTAATACCGTCGGAAATCTCTCTTTTGGTACGGTAATACATCAGCTGATACACATCATTGCCGACTTTTTTGGCTTCGGTAATATCAGGGCCACCCAGTTTTTCAATCAACTGGGGCTGCGTCAGTTCGGTTTGTGTATTGAGTTGGCTGATATATTTCAGGTTGTAAGCTTCTCTGTCATTCCAGATCATTTTGGACGGGTCGTCCTGATAAAACGTCAGCACCAGCCAGGTCAACAGCGGGTACAGCGGTATCGCAAGCGCGAGGATCCACCAGATCCGTTTGTTCATAAAAAAGCTCCGCTTGGTGTGCAGAAATTCAGTCTCTGTGCACAACAAATTTTTGACACTGCAGCAGTATCAAGTCTGTGCAGTCTGGTTTTTCTGAAAAACAATACAAAAAGCCTGCCAGAAAGCAGGCTTTTGCTGATGTTAACTGCAGCAGAGCAGTTTGTCCGGCTAAAACCGTCTAATGCCGCCTGGAAACGACCAATGGCTCTTAGCGGGCAATTTTATAACAAGGAATATATTTACTGCCTGGTAATTTCATCCGGCCCTGTGCCACAAAAGCTTCCAGCAGATTATCCATCAGATGCATCAGTTCCGGCTCGCCTGACAACACAAAAGGTCCGTGTTGGGTGATGGCTTTAATGCCTTCATCTTTGACATTGCCTGCCACTATGCCGGAAAAAGCGCGGCGCAGATTGGCCGCCAGTTTTGCTTTGTCCTGCTCCAGATGCAGATCCAGTGACGCCATATTCTGGTGGGTCGGCATAAATGGATGCTGGAAGTCACTGTCAATTTTTAACGACCAGTTAAAGTGATAAGCATCACCTGTGGCCTTCCGATAAGCGCGGACATCGGCACAACCTTGTTTTAATTTTTGCGCCACCAGTGGCGGGTTATCCACAATCACTTCAAACAGATCCAGTGCTTTTTCGCCGAGGGTTTTTGCAATAAAGGCCTGCAGTTCCCGGAAATAGGCTTCACTTTGTTTCGGGCCGGTCAGGATCACCGGCAGCACCTGATCTTTATTGTCGTCATGCAACATGATGCCCAGAAGATACAGCAGCTCTTCGGCAGTGCCGGCGCCACCCGGGAAAATAATAATGCCGTGGGCGGTGCGGATAAAAGCTTCCAGCCGTTTTTCAATATCGGGCAAAATCACCAGTTCATTGACAATAGGGTTTGGTGGTTCGGCGGCAATAATGCTGGGTTCGGTCAGGCCAAGATAACGGCCATGGCGGATCCGCTGTTTACTGTGGCCGATAGTGGCGCCTTTCATCGGGCCTTTCATCGCACCAGGACCACAACCTGTGCAGATATCCAGGCCGCGTAATCCCAGTTCATAACCCACTTCTTTGGTGTATTTGTATTCCACTTCGTTAATGGAATGGCCACCCCAGCATACGATCATATTGGGTTCGATTGCAGAGCTAATCACACGGGCGTTGCGCAGAATATCAAACACAGTGTGGGTGATATGGTCGCTGTTGTGTAAGTCCAGCCGGTTTTGATCAAAACCCAGCTGAGTGTGATAAAACAGAATGTCTCGCAATACCGCAAACAAATGTTCGTGAATACCTTTGATAATTTGCCCATCAACAAAGGCATTGGCCGGCGGGTTAAACAACTCAATTTTAATACCGCGTTCACGGGTGATGAGGTTTACTGCAAAGTCCTGAAATTGCTGATAAATTTCAGCTGAACTGTCGGTATGGCTGCCGACGTTTAATACGGCTAAACAGCAGTTTCTGAACAGGCGGAAGGTTTCGCTATTGGAATTTTGTTTCAGTTGATCCACTTCCAGTTGCGATAACAGATCCATCGCACCCAGTGGGTTCAGTTGTACATGCATCAGTCTCTCCTTGTCTTCTGAGCTGTACGCCACTGGCCCGGGCTGGGGCCGGCCTGGCGGCAGCCCTGTTATGCTGGTTTAATCGCGGAACACCACTTTGTCGCGGCCACTGCGTTTGGCGTCGTACAAAGCTTCGTCCGCTCTGTCAAAAGCCTCACGGTTGGTGTCGGCGGTGCGAAGTTCAGTCGCGCCGAATGAAATAGTGATAGGTACGTTTTTATCTTTAAATTTAAAGGGGATACGTTTAATTTTTTCCCGGATGCTATTCAGTGGGCTCACTAAATCTTTGATATCTGTTTCCGGGAATAACAGGATAAATTCTTCACCGCCGTAACGGGCAATAAAGTCGGTTTCCCGCAGGCTTTGTTTTAATGCTTTGGCAATCACTTTTAAGGTTTTGTCGCCGGCGCTGTGGCCATAGTTGTCGTTAATATTCTTAAAGTGATCAACATCAGCCAGCACTATGGTCAGTGGCCTGCCTGAGCGTTTGGCTCTTTTCACTTCAAGCTCATAACGTTCATCAAAGGCGGCGCGGTTTGGCAGCTCAGTCAACGCATCCTGCAGGCTGCGGAATTTTTGTTCGGCCAGACGTTTTTTAAACTGATTGGCTTCTTCTTCCAGCTCTTTTAACCGTTCGGCCATGCTGTTCAGCGCCTGCAGCATTAATTCACGTTCCTGCCGCTCCAGTTGTTCTTTGTCTTTGAGCGAGTTGGTGATCACACCCAGTTTGCTGCTGACCATCGTCTGCAGCTGTTCCAGCGAGGTCGCCGATTTGGTTTCTTTACTCAGTAAATCTATCTGGCGCTCAATTTGTTCATTCAGCGCCTGCATTTTTTGTTTAATGTCATGGCTGCTGGTCAGCGACGACACCAACGAATGTTGCACGCTGGTCAGTGCTTCATTCAGTTTTAATAAAAAGTGCTGAGCCGACTGCCGCTCATCATTGATGCTGGAAATAATAATTTCGATGGTCTGCAGACAGGCTTCCAGCAGTTTTTCAATATTAAGTTCAGTCAGCAGGCTTAAACGAATGGCTTCAATCGATTTGGCATACTGGCCTTCAAAGGCCAGCTCGCTGAGCAGGTTGGTTAATTCCACCGAAATTTGCCGGCAGATAGCGTCATAACGGTCAGTTTCAGCAGGTGCAGCAACACTCTGCTCAAGGTCATGTTTGGCGGAGAGCGCCGACTGATACAGCTCAGTTAAATGGGTTAAATGCGGCAAAAAGGCATTCACACTGGGGCTGGGTTCGTCTACTTTGCTCAGCAGTTCACGTAAATCTCTTCTGAGCTGATCTGGCAAACCCCGTTGTTTTTGCAGCAGTTTTCCGGCTTCGGTTAAGCTCAGCTGGGCCTTTTTAACTTCTTGTTGCTGTTTGGCTTCCAGCAGTTTCAGCTGTTCAGTGGTGGCTTCAACAAAAGGCAGGATCTTTTCCAGATCGATGCCTTTGGCCAGTTCCTGCCGCAGTCTGGCCAGTTTGTTGTCCAGATCAACATCAATTCCTTTGCACACCAGCGACAGACGAGACACAAAGTTGGTCAGAATTTTAAACTGACCTTCATAGGTGTCTTCGAGCTGTTTGCGGGCTTTTAACGCTGAGGCAAGTTGGGTTTTGAGATTGTTGTCTGAGTCCACTACTGACGTTTTCCTGGCTAGAAGCGAGTGACGTTTGCGCTAAGTATATCGTTAATAAAGGCAAAAGCGCAGTCGTTTTCTTGTATTGCGACAAATTTGCACAATAAAAAACGGCAGGTTGAACGCCTGCCGTTTTTTTGTCCCGCTTGGGACTTTGTTTTTATTTCCTGGTCAGGTAGTAGGGTAACCAGGATTGTTCTTCTACAGAGGTCAGGGTTGTCATTGCAGTTGTCCTGTTAAATCAGTTGGGGTTGATGTGTCTGGCATCAACGTCGCTAAGTTAACCATATTTCGAAACGAAAGTAAAAGTTGAGTTGTAATGTTTCAGTGTGACTTTCATAAATATTGAAAGCAAAAGTGTACACTTTGACCGCAAAGCGCTGGCGTCCTTGCTGAATTTGACTTAGGTTGAGCCCGAGTTCAGAGGAGTTGTTATGAAAGTTATGCTAAAAATTTTTGGTTTGATGATGTTGCTGTATGGCGCAGCACTGAAGGCGCAAACCTATTACCAGATTAATATCAGTCAGCCCGAACATCATCTGGCGGACGTGCAGATGAAGTTTAAGGTGCTGGCGCCCGGTGTGGTGGAGCTTAAACTGCCGGCATGGCGGACCGGCAAATATCAGATCCTGGATTTAGCCAATGGGGTGCGATTATTTCAGGCCCGTGATCAACAAGGTCAGCTGCTGAAGTTTCGCAAAAAAGAAAAAAGCAGCTGGTTGCTGGAGCTGCCCGCTGCAGGTGACATTGAAGTCAGTTATCAGATATATGCCAATCAGCTGGGTGAGCGTAGCCGTCATATTGATGAAACCCACGCATATATCAATCCGAGTGCCTATCTGATGTTCAGCGATGAGCTGCGCTCGCAACCTTCCACAGTGCAGCTGCAGGTGCCGGCCAATTGGCGCAGCACTTCGGGTATGCCGCGTGGTGACAATCCACATCAGTTTAAAGCGGCAAATTATGATGTGTTGTCTGACTCGCCGATAGAAACAGGCATACATCAGTCTTTTAGTTTTGTGGTTGATCACCGCAATTACGAAGTGGTGTTTTGGGGCGAAGGAAATTACGATTCGAAACAAATAGTGGCTGATTTACAAAAGCTGGTGGCGCAGGCGCCCAGCATCTGGCAGGGATACCCCTATCAGAACTACCTCTTTATTATTCATGCTACCTCAGGCGCCCGTGGTGCGACTGAACATTTAAATTCAACGGTGATCCAGCGTGACAGATTCAGTTTTGCCAGTCGCAAACATTATCTGGAGTTTTTAGGCACTGCGGCCCACGAGCTGGTGCACACCTGGAACGTCAAAGCTTATCGCCCGGCAGAACTGGTGCCTTATGATTATTTAGCGCCGAACTACACAGAGCTGTTATGGATTTCGGAAGGTTCCACCAGCTATTTCCAGAATCAGTTATTACTGCGTGCCGGTTTAATGACCCCAGCCGAGTTTTATGAAGACTTAGCCAAACGACTGGAGAAGTTTGCCCGTTTACCCGGCGCTAAAGTGCAGTCGGTGGCGCAAAGCAGTTTTGACAGTTGGATCAGTCTGTCGGGCGATCATGCCGATAACTTTAGTGTGAATATCTACTCTGAAGGTTATCTGGTCAGCTGGCTGCTGGATCAACATTTATTGCGCCACTCCGGCTTAAAGGCCAGTTACCGCACCCTGCACAATGAGTTGTATCAGCGTTTTGGCAAAACCACGGCTTTTACTGCCGCTGACGTACAACAAATTGCGCTGGATTTAACCGGCAAACCCCTGACTGAATTCTGGCAACAACAGGTTGAAAGCCCACTACAACTGGATGCCACAGCCTTGTTGGCAGACGCTGGTCTTGAGTATAAAACCGCTGACAAACAACAGGCCTGGTTAGGTGTAACCGGCAGCTTTAATGCCGGGGTCGAAAAGCTCAGTAAAGTGGAGCGTGATGGTCCGGCCTGGCAAGCGGGTTTAACTTCAGAGGATGAAGTCATCGCTGTAAACCGGTTGCAGTTAAAATCGGCACTGACTGACAGGCTCAAAGATTTTAAACCAGGTGAAAAGCTGAGGTTAACACTGTTCCGGCAGGGCCGGTTGCTGGACAAAACTGTGACCTTAGGCGCTTTACCGGCTGAACCTGGTAAAATTGTGCCAGTGAAAAAACCAAGCCGTCAGCAGAAGTTATACCATCAGGCCTGGCTTGGTGTGCCACTTGCCGATGGTGCTGAGAGCAAGGCAAAACGCTGAGCTAAAACCCTGAAAGAAAGAGTTTTTAGTATCAACAGCTAAGCTGTTCAGAATAAAAAAGGCCGCAAATGCGGCCTTTTTTATCAGCTTTACCGAAGATGTTATTGTCGGGTCAGCCGGATATTTGGTGGGGTATAAGGTTCGCTGCTGCGTAGCGGGTTGATATCCAGGCCGCCTCGTCGGGTATAACAGGCATACACAGCAAGAAATTCCGGCTGGCAGCGGCGCTGAATATCCAGATAAATGCGCTCAACACATTGTTCATGAAATTCATTGTGATGACGAAAGCTAATCAGATAACGCAGCAGGCTTTCATGGTCAATAGCGGCACCACGGTAATGAATAAATACACTGGCCCAATCCGGTTGTGAGGTAATGAGACAATTGGATTTTAATAAATGGGAATGTAATTTTTCTTCCACCTGATGTGCAGGGCCTGCCAGTTTTAACAGTTCCGGGTCAAATTCATACTGCTGCACTTCAATATCCAGATCATCCAGGCATCGCCCCTGGATCCAGGTGGGCTGAAACGCGATCAGTTCATTGACATGATGAATAGTCACTTCAACTTTGGCACCGGCACAAGCCGATAAATCGCGCACCAGCGTTTGATACAGCTGGCTGATATCCACAAAACGGGTTTGGTTCAGGCTGTTCAGATACAACTTAAAAGACTTAGACTCAATCAGATTGGCCGAGCTGACCGGCACCACAAAAGTGGCCAGTGCCACCATAGGTTTGCCTTTGTGATTGAGCCAGGACAGCTCGTAGGCATGCCAGATATCCTGACCATAAAATGGCAAAGTTTCGGTGCCGGCAGAAAGCCCGATGGCATCGCGGCCCAGCTGACGTGGTACGGGTTGCAGCAGGCTGGCGTCGTACTGGTCGGTATAAGCGGTGGTTTTGCCCAGGCTTAAATGGGCAAGTAAAGATTCATCTGGTTTTGTCATGGCAAGCTCGAACCGGTTAGAATGCGGCAATTTTATCACAGGATATTGGGCTCTTATGTCTGAAGTTGCGTTGCAATTGAGCGATTTATTAAAAAAATGCCGGCAAGCGGCCGAGGCTGCAGGTCAGCAGTGGTGGGCTTATGCTGAACCTGAGCAAACTTCCCCTTGTCAGTATGGTGAGGTGGTAAATGAGCAAGTCGCCTGGTGGCCGGTGTTTGTACAAAATCCTATTGATTTTAGCGGCCTGGAGCATGGGCTTGAGCTTGAATTACATCCGGACATCAAAGCTTATTACAACGTGGCTTTTGGCGGTGGTTTAAAGCTGCAGCATCAGCGTGGGCCTGTTGAGCTGTTAATGCCCTGGCATCAGGCCGACACTGAGCGGTTGCAACAAAATATTATTGGTCATGTGCTGATGAAAAGACGGTTAAAACAACAAGTCACCATCTTTTTTGCCGTAACCGACGATGAAGATTTATTGTTGTCTGTGCTCAACAGCACAGGTGAGGTGTATCTGGAGCGGGTGGGCTGTGAAGTAAAAGAAAAGCTGGCCGGCTCTTTAACTGAATTTTTACAGAGCCTGAGCTTGCCGGCATAAAAACCGGCAGGCGCTGTCACAACAGTTGGCCGGCCTGATGTTATTGGCATTGCCAGGCAATGTTACTTAATAACCGGCAGGGTTCACACTGAAAATCAAATAGCTGATGTAGCGGTGTTTTCAGTGCCCAGGCTTTGCCGCAGCCAGGGCACAGTTTATCCGCTTCCTGACTGCAGTCGTTACTGCTGCCACTATAAAGTGCGTAATAAACAGGTCGTTGTAACGACTGCTCCAGCTTCCTGGCAAAAGTCCGCCCTTGCTGATTCAGCTTACTGTGCAGCCTTTGTAAACTGCGTTCAGCGGTATTATCCAGCACTCTTTTTTCCTGCATCTGAATTTCATCCAGCGCCTGATATTGCAGCTGCCAGCGGATCAAATCTTCATGGTCCTGTGCTGAGGTGGCCTTCAACTGATAAAGCGGTACAGGGGCAAAATGTTCAGCACAATAAAGCACTGAATTACTATGGCCAAAACGGCAATAAAGGATATAAGCCGCCGGTGTTTTGCAAGGATCGGTATGGTTGGACATCAGATCTTCGCCAAGCACTGCCATCTGAGGATAAGCAAGGCCGGCACTGCCAAGCGCATGTAATGCCGCAAGCCCTCTTTGGCTATGGTGTTGTTTTTGCAGTGCATCAGGCGCAGGTAAAATCAGCCGGCTGACAAATTCATCCTGCGCCAGATAAGTCGGAAATTCGCGCCCCAGTATCTGCCCCTGAAAAATAAGGCATTCCAGATATGCCCGCACCGCAGCTTCAGCGGCCGGGTAACTGGTGTCGGCAATAATACGAAATCTGAGTTCAGCCACCCACATCAGCTTTTATCCTGCAGTTGTTGTAACAACAACAGCGCCTGATCAAGTTTTTGCTCCAGGCGGCGAATGTCTTGTTGCAGCATGGCAAGATCAACAGTTTCTGCTGCAGGTAATGCCTCTTGTTGTAACAGATTGTTGTCTGGTTGTGCAGCATCGGGCAGGGCGGCCGGCGGATTTGCCCGCCATTGCTGGTAAGCGCTGAACAGTTCAGGTGCGGCCACACCTTTGCCGGCACGGGCGCGTACCAGCGCCAGACTTGGGGTTTTGCCTTCCTGCTGCAGTGTGGCGGCAATCTGGCATACCAGAGAATACAAAGCTGTCATGGTTCAGTCGTTTTTGCTAAAAAGTGGTTTAATTTACCACTTGTTACAAATGGATAGCGAGCACCTAATTGATAACTTATTGTTTTTAATGATAAGTTTTATTGGCATTGGGTTTGCTTATGCCATGGCGAAAACAATTCTCCCATTCTTTTTTAAGTAGGTATTTAATAAGGATCTTTTATGAACTCTCTGATGAAATTATTCGCTGCGGCCACTTTAACTTCTTTATTATCCGGCTGTGTGATTGCAGTAGGGCATGATAACAATGACGATGACAGCTGGAGCAAAACCAAAAAAATTCAGCAAACCAACCAGAACTATATCAGTCAGTTAAAAACAGGTGTGGATGCAGCTTCAGTGCGTAACAGCCTGGGAACCCCGGATTTTACCGAGTCGTTCCAGAAAAACGGCGACACAGTAGAAGTATTATTTTACCGCACCCACCGCAGCCATGGTGACGGCGTGACTACCAAAGACGAATGTACCGCGCTGATTTTCCAACGTGGTTTATTAGTAGGCTGGGGCGATAAAGCGTATCAGCAGCTGTAATATGCCCGCCTGAACACAAACCGGCCTCTGGCCGGTTTTGTTGTTTATCGGCCTGATTTGCGCTCTTGCTATTGCCTGCTATGGTGGATAAGCCACTGATGATAAAAAAGGAAAAGGCAAGATGAGCGATATTTCAGCGCTGGAAAATCCAACCGATCAAAGTTTAAAAGTTGAAGTGTTAAATGCCGAGCAACTCAAACTGGCCGCATCCATTTTGTATATGGCCTATCATGACGATCCGCTCTTTATGCAAATTTTCCGTGCTGAAACGCCTGATTATGAAAAAAGGCTGCGTTCGGCCATCCGGGAAGATCTGGCCGCGTTCTGGCAGGCCGGACAACCTATTCTGGGGTTATTACAGGGTGAGCAGTTATTAGGGGTGGCCTGTATTACCACGCCTGCTTCTGAGCTGACAGGTGACAGATTCTGGCACTGGCGGCTAAAAATGTTATTAACCGCAGGTTTGCTGTCGACCCGGCAAATGCTGGAAAAAGAGCAAAAAATTCATGCGGCTATGCCGGCTAAAAACTACCATATGCTGGCCTTTCTGGCGCGCAATCCCAGTTACCATCACCCTGCAGCAATGCGCACTTTTTTACAGGCGATAGATCACTGGGTGGATCAGGATGCCAGCTCAGAAGGCATTGGTGTTTTTGTTACCCTGGATAAATATTTGCCGCTTTTCCATCAGGATGATTATCAGCAGGTGGCGCGGCTTGACTTTCAGACGGTCAGCGGTACATTGCTGTTTCGATCGAGACAACAAAGAGCCTGAGTCAAATGCGGCAATTTCAGAGTTTTGCTGAGTTTTATCCCTATTATTTAGCTGAGCACAGCAAGCCGTTGTGCCGTGCTTTACACTATGCCGGCAGCACTGTGGTGCTGCTGCTGTTGGGCTGGTTAAGTTACAGCGGTCTGTGGCACTTTGTCTGGTTGTTGCCGCTGGCAGGTTATGGTTTTGCCTGGGTTGGCCACTTTTTTATTGAGCACAATAAACCCGCGACTTTTCAGTATCCATGGTACAGCCTGCTCGGTGATTGGGTGATGTACAAAGATTTTTTAACCGGACAGCTTGCGGCCAAATTACAGCAGCTGCCCAAACACTCAGCCTCATAAGTAGCAGCACTCAGGTTTTAAAGGCTGGCAGTTCAAAAGCGGCCAGTCTTAAGCCTTTCAGCCACAACTGTGCCTGATACCGGCTTTCGCCATCACCGCTAAATTCCACCAGATACAAAGTTCGAAGCACCCGGTGACCGTCCTTTTTCACCAGTTTGTGACTGACCCTGGCACAATCTAAAAACTGAATTTGTTGTTGCTGGCACAATTGTTTGGCAAGAGCTGTTGCTCTTTCATCCTGGCGGCGTTGCAGCAGAAAAATGTAGGCAATTAACATCAAGCCTATTAATACAGCGACTGAACTCATTATTTTTCTCCGTTTGAACCCGGATGATGAGGTTGGCGGCAAGGATTTGCAAGCCGTGCTAGTATGTGCGCCGGAAAAAAAACTGTGAAGGGGCTGCTGATGCATCAACAAGTTGCCGTGCTATTAAGCCAAATCGAAATTGAACTCAAAAAGCTGCAATTATGGAGTGTAGTGCCGCCTTCAGCCGAGGCGCTGGCCAGTCTGGCGCCGTTTTGTTGTGACACTATGCCGCTGGAACAATGGCTGCAATTTATTTTTATCCCCCGTATGGGCGCTTTGGTGGAAGGGCGTTTGCCTTTGCCGGTGAATATTGCCGTTTGTCCTATCGCCGAAGAGGCATTTGCGCCTCTGACCGAAGCAAAGCTTGGGCTGATCAATAGAATTGCTGATTTAGACCAGTTATTAAGTGGCAAAAGGATACAACAAAGTGCCAGATGTTGAGCTTGCTGCTGCAGAGCCAGTGCAGCTGAAAATCTTATATCAGGACCCTTATCTGGTCGCTGTGGATAAACCGGCCGGTATGCTGGTGCACCGCTCTTTTCTGGACAAACACGAAACCCGTTTTGTGATGCAGACACTGAGGGATCAGCTGGGGCAACATGTGTTCCCGGTGCACCGGCTCGACCGGCCAACCTCAGGGGTGCTGTTGTTTGCGTTATCGTCCGAAGTCGCCCGCTTATTAACAGAGCAGCATCAACAGGAAAGTTGGCGCAAGTTTTATCTGGCGGTGGTGCGTGGTTATGTCAAAGCCCCCTTGCTGCTGGACTATGCGCTGAAAGAGCAGCTGGATAAAGTAGCCGATAAAAAAGCGCGGCAGGATAAAGTGGCACAGGATGCCCGCACCGCCATCTGGCCGCTGGCGCAGGTGGAATTGCCGATAGCGGTAGGACGTTACGCTGCTGCGCGTTACAGTCTGGTGGCGCTGCAGCCACAAACCGGCCGTAAACATCAGCTCAGACGGCATCTTGCCCATTTGTTCCATCCTATAGTGGGCGACACCAGCCATGGGGATGGTAAACATAACAAATTGTTTGCTGAACATTTTGGCAATACCCGTTTATTGCTGGTGGCAAAAAGGCTGGAGTTTTTGCACCCCATCAGTGGTGCGCTGATGCAAATAGATGCCGGAATTGACGACATGTCCGCGCTGTTTGTCCGTTTTGGCTGGCCCGTCAATGAGGATTTTTATCGGCAGCTGTGGTCGGACTGTGATGCTGCTGCTCTGCCGCTGTTATGTCATACCGACGCTGACCGATAAATACAGCAGCTTCTTCAGAGTGTTTTGTTACAGTTACACAGGCTCTGCGTGCTTTTTGTGCAGAGTGCTGTGGAACTAACGCAAACAAGCCACAACGCCACAGAAAAAATGACAGATTTTTGTCAAATCCCGCATTATTTTTTCACTATGATCAGCTGGTTAACCTGATTATTTTTTAGCTGCACCGACCTGTCAGAATTTTGCGTCCGCTTATCACATTCTCTGTATACAAAATATTCTCGCTGTGTTTATAGTGGTTTTGAGGCGGCACAAAAAAAGCCGTCCAAAACAACAATTTGGAGAATAATAATGAAATCTACGTGTGGAACATCAGGTTTTAAGCGGTCCCTCGCCGCAATTGCAGTTTCTGCAGTGCTTGGGATGTCAGCATCAGCTTATGCAGCTGATACAGCCTCCTCAGGTTATCTCGCCGGCAATATCATCTCCGCAGGCGGTCAGGCGCTGTCTGGAGTGACAATTAAAATAAAAAATACTGACACTGGTCTTGAGCGTACCATACAGTCAGATGCAGATGGCTCTTACCGCTTTCCGCTATTACCAACGGGTAACTATCTGATTATTGCCGAAAAAGACGGTCAGTTGGTTGCACGTAAAGAAAATGTCCGGGTACAGTTAGGCGGTAAAACTCAGGTAGCTCTGGCTGCTGCTGCAGCTGGCTCTTCTGCCGAAGAAGTCGAGCGGTTGTCAGTTACGGGTACCCGCGTTGCAGCGATTGACGTGACTTCGAGTGAAGCTGTGACTCTTGTGGACCAAGCGATGATTAGTCGGATCCCAATCAGTCGTGATGTGACGTCCGTGGCTCTCATGGCTCCAGGCACCACGCAGGGGGACCGTGGCTTTGGTAACTTAGCAAGTTTTGGTGGTGCATCGGTCGGTGAGAATGCTTTTTATCTCAACGGAATGAATATTACTAACTTTCGTAACGGTTTGGCCGGTGCTGAAGTTCCTTTTGAATTCTATGATACTTTTGAAGTGAAAACGGGTGGCTATTCGGCAGAGTTCGGTCGTTCAACCGGTGGTGTGGTGAATGCAACCTCTAAACGTGGTAGCAACGACTTCAAAGCAGGATTCAGTGCATTCTGGGAACCCCACAATCTGAGTGCAACACAAAAAGATTCAGTCAGGACTGATGCAGCCGCTATTGAAGAAGCAGGTTCAAAATACTTTGCGCTCAACAGCAAAGATAAGGATGAACTGAGTAATTATAACCTGTGGTCTAGCGGCGCCCTGATAGAAGATAAGTTCTTTTATTATGCTCTGGTAAACAAAAAAGACCGCACAGCAGATTATGGAACATCGTCAAATTTCTACTTCCGTGACGCGTCCGATATGTTCTATGCAGTGAAGCTGGATTTCTATATCAATTCGCAAAACATCGTTGAGTTGACTGCTTTTGACAGTTCCTCTGATCTAGAGGGCAGAAAATACAATTATGACGCTGATGCCGACAGTCTAAAATCTTTCCGTGGTGATTACATCACGAAGCGCGGGGGGAGCACATGGTCGCTTAAATATACCTCGATCCTAACTGACGAGCTGACCATGGCATTCAACTATGGTATCAACAAAGCGAATTTTAGTGATGTCAACGCTGGTAAATCTCCTTTTGGTGACTTACCTATGATTTTTGAGCGCTTCACAGGCACTAACCTTGGAAGCTGGGCACTTGCGACGCCGTCAGTTGAAGAAGATGAGCGTAAAGCACTGCGGTTAGATTTTGATTATTATCTTGGCGATCACTCCATTCGCTTTGGTGTCGACAGAGAAGATTTGTCTGCTTTCAACGAAACCAGTCGTGCCGGTGGTGTTTCGTACCGTTATCAAGGTTGTGATCCTGCCAAGTTGGCACAGGAAATTGCTTCTGGCTGTAACCTAGTCCGTCAGGAGTTTTACATTAATAATGGTAGTTTCGAGACTGAAAGTTATGCCTATTATGTACAGGACAACTGGAAAGTTACGGATCAGCTGACGTTAAACCTAGGTCTTCGGAATGAGTCTTTCAAAAACCTGAACAAGGTGGGTACTCCGTTTGTTGACGTGGATAACCAGATCGCGCCACGCTTGGGTCTTGCTTTTGACCCTACTGGTGAGGGTGAAGGTAAGTTCTTTGCAAACTATGGCCGTTATTTCCTGCCTGTTGCCACCAACACCAATATTCGTTTGGCTGGTGATGAACTCTATACCCGTCAGGTGTTTAATGTGGCAGCCATTGATCCGAAAACTTTCGTACCAACACTAGGAGCCGCAGCTGGAGGTCTGACAGTATTCTCTAATGGTGAGATCAAAAACACCAAGGAAACTGTGAATGCCGATATTGATCCAATGTACCAGGACGAGCTGATCCTGGGTTATCACGGCATGATTAATGACGACTGGTCATACGGCGTAAAAGCAACTTTCCGTGATCTGAAGAGCACTCTTGAAGACGTTGCCATCGATAAAGGCTTCAACGACATGTTGATGCGTGATTTTAAAGCTGAATGTACGTTGTGTGATGGTTTTCACTACTATGTACTGACGAATCCTGGTAAGCCAGTGACTATTACGACGGATCCTGATGGTGACGGTCCTCTGAAAAATCAAGCTTACACTATTTCTGCTGAGGACCTGAAATATCCAGAAGCTGTGCGTAAATATGCTGCGGTGGATTTAAATGTCAACCGTAACTGGGATGATATCTGGATGTTGGATGCAACTTATACCTGGTCACACAGTTGGGGGAATAGTGAAGGTTTTGTCCGTTCAGACAACGAACAGTCTGATGCGGGTTTGACGACCAACTTTGACCAGCCTGGCCTGCTGGATGGTGGTTTCGGCAATCTGCCGAATGACCGTCGTCATCAGATTAAAATCTTTGGTTCTTACCGCTTAGCAGAAGATCTGACTGCGGGTGTTAACTTCCGATACAAATCAGGCCGTCCGAAGAATGCTTTCGGTTTCCATGGTTCTGATGTATTCGCTTCTTTCTATGAAGCAGAATCTTTCTACAAAGACGGCAAACTGGTACCACGCGGTAGCTTAGGTACAACACCAAGCAACTATACCATTGACCTGTCGCTGCAATATGTGATGGATTTCATGGGTACAGATGTGGCCTGGCGTGCGGATGTGTTCAATCTGTTAAACAACCGCAAAGTGTTAGAAGTCAACGAAGTGGCGGAACGTTATGCGGGTGAGGATCCGGATACTGGTCGTTACATCGGTGAAGCAGATCCAGATTACTTACTGCCAACCGACTTCCAACAACCACGTTACGTGCGTTTGAGTGTGGCAGTTGAATTCTGATCCAACAATCAGCCATGGTGGTAAGCGCAGTCCTCCCTGCAGTGACTTAACACCACTGATCGTTTCTCTTGAAAGTCCGGCTTAGGCCGGACTTTTTTAGTATTGAATGCCACTGTTTACTACCACATCGGTAATCGCTACTGATAAAGACAAAAAGCCCGCAGTTGAGCGGGCCGGAAGTCATTTGGTACGGCTGTTATTCCACACTACGCAGCAGGGCGTTGATACCTACTTTAGCGCGGGTCTGAGCGTCGACTTTTTTCACAATAATAGCGGCGTACAGGCTGTGCGAGCCGTCTTTGCTTGGGATTGAACCCGGTACCACTACAGCACCAGCCGGGACACGGCCGTAAGTGATTTCACCGGTTTCACGGTCGTAAATGCGGGTGGACTGACTGATATAGACACCCATCGACAACACAGCGCCTTCTTCGATAATCACACCTTCCACCACTTCAGAGCGGGCACCGATAAAACAGTTGTCTTCAATAATGGTTGGGTTGGCCTGCAGCGGCTCTAACACGCCTCCAATGCCCACACCACCGGACAAATGTACGTTTTTGCCGATTTGGGCACATGAGCCGACAGTGGCCCAGGTGTCGACCATAGTGCCTTCACCCACATAAGCACCAATATTGACGTAACTTGGCATCAACACCACGTTTTTGCCGATAAAACTGCCTTTACGCACTGCTGCTGGTGGTACAACACGCATACCTTCAGCGACAAAACGCTCCTGCGTGTAGTCAGCAAATTTCATCGGCACTTTGTCAAAAAAGGTATTTTCAGCGCCAGCCATCACCTGGTTGTCGTTGATACGAAACGACAATAACACCGCCTTTTTTAACCATTGGTGTGTGACCCATTCACCGGCAATTTTTTCCGCAACCCGTGCCTGGCCGCTGTCCAGCAGCGCAATAGCAGCAGCGACTGCGGTTTTTACTTCATCACTGACAGTGGCAGGAGTGATGTTCATTCTGTCTTCGAATGCGCTTTCGATAATGCTTTTTAAATCAGCCATGATGGTGCGTTAGCCCTCTGTTGCATGGGTAAGTTGTTCCACCAGCACGCGGCGCAGCTGACTTTCTTGTTCGCTGCTCAGCGCCTCGTCCTGGCGGGTGGAAATCATAAAAAAGTCTTCGGCACGCTCACCAATGGTGGTGATTTTGGCGGCGTGAATATTAATTTCACACTGGGCAAAGACCTGGCCTATATCAGCCAATAAACCCGGCGTGTCTAAAGCGGCCAGCTCCAGCATAGTGCGCTGTTTGTTTTTACCTGGTAAAAACACCACTTTAGGCGGCACATGAAAAGCTTTTAACTGTTTATTCGGTCTGGCTTTATTGCGCTCCGGCGGCAGCTGGTTGCTGATATAAGTTTCCAGCGCTTTTTTAATGCTGCTAATGCGCGAAGCCGAAGTGACAGCGGCGCCGTTTTGCTCTAGCACCACAAAGGTATCCATGGCGTAGCCATCTTTGTTAGTCATGATCTGGGCGTCGTAAATACTGACTTTTTTGCTGTCAAGCGCGGCCACCATCCGGGCAAACAGGTTTGGCTGGTCGGCGGTATAAACAAAGATCTGGGTGCCACCACGCATGGCGGTGGGGCTGATTAACACCAATGGTTTAGTAAAATCAGTATGCTGCAGCAGATGTTCAGTATGCCAGGCAATCAGTCTTGGGTTATAACGGGCAAAATAGTCGGCTTTAAACTTGCTCCACAAGGGGCTGATTTGTGTTTCGCTAAAACCGCTGTCGGCCAATAAACGTAAAGCTTCAGTCTGGTGTTCGCGGATTTGGTCGCGTAAATCCATCGGTTTTTCCAGGCCCCGGCGAAACGCCTTTTGTGTGCCTAAATACAATTCACGCAGTAATGAGCCTTTCCAGTCATTCCAGAGGTTATCGTTGGTGGCGCGGATATCAGCCAAAGTTAAACAATACAGATAGTTCAGCCGGGTTTCGTCGCGCACTTTTTCAGCAAATTCGGCAATGACCGAAGGGTCGTGAATATCACGGCGCTGCGCTGTCACCGACATCAGCAAATGTTGTTCGACCAGCCAGACAATAAGTTTGGTATCAAACTCGCTGAGTTTATGCAGTTTGCCAAATTCGCGTGCATCCATAGCGCCCAAATCTGAGTGATCGCCACCGCGGCCTTTGGCAATGTCATGAAAAATACCGGCTAAATACAACAGCTCTGGTTTTTCCAGCCGTTTAACGATGTCGGTACAAAGCGGAAACTCAGTGGCAAACTCGGGCTCGCTGTACCTGTGCAGGTTTTTCAGCACCCTGTGGGTATGTTCATCCACAGTGTATGCGTGGAATAAATCAAACTGCATCTGGCCAACAATATTGCGCCACTGCGGTAAATAAGCGGCCAGAATACCGTGACGGTGCATCAGGGTAATGGCTCTGTCCATGCCCTTGGGGTGGCGCATAATGGCCATAAACAGTTGACGGCAAGCGGCATAATCCTGCAAATCACCCATTAAACGGCGCCTTACTTGCCGCAGTAACCGGATGGTTTCTGAGTGAATACCGTCAATCTGGTTGTGATTGGCAATATGCCAGAATAACTTCAGAATATTGTCGCGTCTGGCAAACACCGCTTTGTCGGTGGCAGAAATTAAATGGCCCTGAATTTCAAAAGAGTCATCCAGCGGTTGCACCTTAAATTTGCTGTGGCTTTTTAAAATGCTGCCTTCAAAGTGTTGCAGCAGCATGTCGTTCAGCTCACTGACCCTTTGTACCGTCAGGAAAAACCTTTTCATCATGCGCTCAACCGAGGCTTTACCGTCATCACCAAAACCGAGGCGACGGGCAACGGAGGGCTGATAATCAAACAAAATGCGGTTTTCGTTGCGACCCGCTTCTAAATGCAAAGCAAAACGCATTTGCCATAAATAGGCTTCACATTCCATCAGTTCCTGGTATTCATCTTCAGTCAGATACTGATGCGCCACCAGCTCGTGCATGGTGCGGGTACGGAAGTGTTTTTTGGCCACCCAGCCAATGGTCTGAATATCCCGTAAACCACCGGGGTTGGCTTTTAAATTAGGTTCAAGGTTGTAAGCCGTGCCATGGTACTGCGCATGGCGGCCTTGTTGTTCGTGGCGTTTGGCCTGGAAAAAGTCTTTACTGGGCCAGAAGTTATCTTTGCCAACTTCCTGTTGCAGCTCGTTAAATAAGGCGGCATTGCCACAGAGGTAACGCATTTCCATCAGATTGGTGGCAATGGTGATATCGTCGCGGCCAAGGCTTAAAGATTCTTTGATGGTGCGCACGCTGTGGCCTACTTCAAGACGTAAATCCCACAACATGGTAATAAAAAGACCGATATTGTCCTGCTGCGCTTTATTTAACTTGCTGCCGGTCAGGATCAGCAAATCCACATCAGAAAAGGGGTGCAACTCGCCACGGCCATAACCGCCAACGGCAATCAGGCTGAGCTGTGATTGTGAGGATAAATCAAAGTGTAGCCATAAAGCTTGCAGCACTTCGTCAATAAAACGGGCACGGGCGCGCACCAGACTGGCCACAGTGTGGCTGTCGGCGGCAATTTTCAGCCAGTCGAGAAAGTCGCTGAAGTATTTTTTATAACTGTCGAGGGTAAAGTGGCCCGGTATAGTCTGATCAAAAGCGAGCGCCGTGCTCATAACTTGTTACCCTTGCTGATCGCTGCGGCCAGCTTGTTGAAGCTTCATGGCCGCAGTCCGGTCAGGAGCTGCCGGCGTTTTATTCGGCCGTCAGAATTCTGTCGATAGTGTCATCCTTGCGCAAAGTCAGGATTTCACAGCCCGTGTCTGTCACTACGATAGTGTGTTCAAACTGAGCAGATAAACTACGATCTTTCGTGACAACCGTCCAGCCGTCTTTTAACAATTTGCTGTGACGATCACCGGCATTGATCATCGGCTCTACCGTTAAACACATGCCGGTTTTGAGTACTTCACCAGTGCCAGGGCGACCATAATGCAATACCTGTGGATCTTCATGAAACACAGCGCCAATGCCGTGGCCACAATATTCACGCACTATCGAATAATTGTGTTTTTCCGCGTGCACCTGAATAGCGTGGCCAATGTCACCTAACCGGCAGCCGTTTTTCACTTTTTTCAGGCCCAGGTACAAACACTCCTGAGTGACACGGATCAGCCGCTCGGCCAGAATACTGGGTTTGCCAATCACAAACATTTTTGAGGTATCACCGTGGTAACCATCTTTAATCACTGTGATATCGATATTGACGATGTCGCCGTCTTTGAGCAGCTTGTCGTCGGCCGGAATACCATGACAAATCACATGGTTAACCGAAGTACAAATGGACTTGGGGAAACCGTGGTAATTCAGTGGAGCAGGGATAGCCTGTTGCACATTGACGATATAGTCATGACAAATCCGGTCCAGTTCGCCGGTGCTGATACCCGCTTTGACATGAGGCTCAATCATTTCAAGCACTTCAGCTGCCAAGCGGCCTGCAACACGCATTTTTTCAATCTGTTCCGGGGTCTTAATGTTCGCCGCCATGCCATCTCTCTCTGCTGCAAAACTACACAATACATTGTGTTTATGGGGCGCCTATGGTATAAAGCGCGCCGCAATTTGGCAAATAGCTTGTGGTTTTTTTCGAAAATACTGCAAATGAAATACCGGATTTGCAAATCAACCTTAATTAAATAACACACATACATCGTCACATAAGCCGGGGTGCCAATGAAAATTGGTCGGATTTATGGGGTGTATGGAGGCCTAACCCCTCAAAAAGGAAATACTCTGATGGCAAAAGTTTCAATGCGCGATATGCTCCAGGCGGGCGTACATTTTGGTCACCAAACCCGTTACTGGAACCCAAAAATGAAGCCATTCATTTTCGGTGCCCGTAACCGCGTTCATATCATCAACCTGGAAAAAACTGTTCCAATGATGAACGACGCTCTGGCTTTCATTCAGTCAGTTGCTGCTAAAAAAGGCAAAATCCTGTTTGTTGGTACCAAGCGCGCAGCTTCAGAAGCGATCAAAGAAGCAGCTCTGCAATCTGATCAGTACTATGTAAACCACCGCTGGTTAGGTGGCATGCTGACTAACTGGAAAACAGTTCGTCAATCTATCAAGCGCCTGAAAGACCTGGAAGCGCAAAGCCAGGACGGTACTTTCGACAAGCTGACCAAAAAAGAAGCTTTAGACCGTACCCGCGAGATGGAAAAGCTGGAGAAGAGCTTAGGCGGTATCAAAGACATGGGCGGCTTGCCTGATGCTCTGTTTGTGATCGACGCAGACCACGAACACATCGCTATCAAAGAAGCAAACAACCTGGGTATCCCAGTTGTTTCTATCGTTGATACCAACTCTGATCCAAAAGGTGTTGACTTTGTTGTCCCAGGTAACGATGACGCTATCCGCGCTATCCAACTGTACCTGAGTGCTATCAACGCAGCTATCGTTGAAGGCCGTGATAAAAACATCGAAGTTCAGGCTGAAGCCGACAACTTCGTTGCAGCTGAGTAATACAGCTGTATGCAGACTGTCATCTGCAGTCTGCAATCACCTTTTAATCTGGACAGGGGCTACGGCCCCTGTTTGTTCAACCTGATTGAAACGAGGAATTTCCCATGGCTGTAACTGCCGGTTTGGTAAAAGAATTACGCGAGCGCACTGGCGCTGGCATGATGGACTGCAAAAAAGCGTTAGAAGAAACTGCAGGTGACATCGAAGGCGCAATCGAATTAATGCGTAAAAACGGTCAGGCCAAAGCTGCCAAGAAAGCTGGCCGTATCGCTGCTGAAGGTACTGTGATCACGCGCGTTGGCGGTGGTTATGCTGTTGCCATCGAATTTAACTGTGAAACAGACTTCGTAGGCCGTGACGCCAGCTTCCTGGCTTTTGCCAACGCTGCTGCTGACCTGGCTCACGCTAACAAACTGTTCACTGTAGAAGAGCTGTCAGCTGCCAAGCTGGGTGATGCTACTGTTGAAGAAGCCCGTGCTGCTCTGGTGACCAAAATTGGTGAAAACATCAATATCCGTCGTATCTCTGTAGCTCAGGGTGACGTGATTGGTCAGTACACGCACTCAGGCCGTATCGGCGTGTTAGTGGTACTGGAAGGCGGTAACGAAGATATCGCGAAAGACGTTGCTATGCACGTTGCTGCCAACAACCCTTCATTCCTGACGCCTGAGTCAGTGCCAGCTGAAGTGGTTGCTAAAGAGCAGGAAATTCAGATCGAAATCGCTATCAACAGCGGCAAGCCAAAAGAAATCGCTGAGAAGATGGTTGCAGGTCGTATGACAAAGTTCACCGGTGAAGTTTCTTTAACTGGTCAGGCTTTTGTTAAGGATCCTAACATCACCACCGGTGACTTCCTGAAGCAACACGGTGCTAAAGCTGTGAGCTTCATTCGTTTAGAAGTAGGCGAAGGCATCGAAAAAGCAGAAACAGACTTTGCTGCTGAAGTAGCTGCACAAATTGCTGCTGCTAAAAAATAATGCGAGCTTTAGCTAATGGCTAAAACCCGCTAAAATAACCGCGACTTTGGCTTTGCCAGTCGCGGTTTTTTTATAATTGAAAGTTGCGAAACCAGAGGTTTCGGCAAAATTGAAGCAAGCGCTCCGGCACAATACCGGTCACGTTTGTCTGAGGCTGCAAAGCCGCTGAGCCTGCACTGCAGCGCTTTAACTGCTGCGGACTGCAGCAGTCACACCAACACAGGTGGGGCTGCCAACAAGGAAACCGCAACCATGTATACAGATGAATTTTCAATCCGGCCTGATGGGGATCTCATGAGCACAAGTCCAAAACCAACCTACAGAAGAATTTTATTAAAACTGAGCGGTGAAGCCCTGATGGGGGATGAAGGCTTTGGTATCGACCCCAAAGTATTAGACCGCATGGCACAGGAAATTAAAGAGCTGGTTGAATTGGGTGTGCAGGTTGGTATTGTGATTGGCGGTGGCAATATTTTCCGTGGTGAAGGTCTGGCCAAAGCCGGCATGAACCGCGTTGTTGGTGACCACATGGGGATGCTGGCTACTGTGATGAACGGTCTGGCGATGCGCGACGCGCTGCACCGTGCTTTTGTCAACGCCCGTCTGATGAGTGCTTTCCCACTAAACGGCGTGTGTGACAACTACAGCTGGGCAGAAGCCATCAGCTTACTCAAATCTGGCCGGGTGGTTATTTTTTCTGCCGGCACAGGTAACCCATTTTTTACAACAGATTCAGCCGCTTGCTTACGTGGTATTGAAATTGAAGCCGACTGTGTTTTAAAAGCCACCAAAGTTGACGGTGTGTATTCTGCTGATCCGGTGAAAGACCCGGCCGCCACTTTATACAGTCAGCTGACTTATGACGAAGTGCTGGATAAGGAACTGAAAGTGATGGACTTAGCCGCATTTACACTGGCACGTGATCACAATATGCAAATCCGCGTGTTTAATATGAATAAGCCTGGTGCGTTAAAACGCGTCATTATGGGCGAGAGCGAAGGCACGGTAATCGACCACGCCGAAAATTTGCAGTAAACTAGCCGCCATCCTGCCCGGGCACGGTTCGCTGTGCCCTTTACAACACAAAGGAAGAATCAGGTGATTAACGATATTTTAAAAGACAGTAAAGTCCGGATGGAAAAAAGCGTGGAAGCGCTGAAAAACCAATTATCTAAAATCCGTACCGGCCGCGCCCATCCAAGCCTGCTTGATGGTATTTCGGTGTCTTATTATGGTGCTGACACACCACTGCGTCAGGTTGCCAACGTGTCTTCTGAAGATGCCCGCACTCTGATGATCACTGTATTTGACCGTTCAATGATCCAGGCGGTAGAAAAAGCCATTCTGCAATCAGACCTTGGTTTAAACCCAATTGGTGCCGGTACTTCTATTCGTGTGCCATTGCCACCGCTGACCGAAGAACGCCGTCGCGACCTGGTCAAAGTTGTGCGTGGTGAAGCTGAAGGTGCCCGTGTTGCAGTGCGTAACATTCGCCGTGACGCCAACGCTGATTTAAAAGCGCTGTTAAAAGAAAAAGAAATCAGTGAAGATGATGAACGTCGTGCTGCTGAAGAAATTCAGAAAATCACTGACGTCTGGGTGAAAAAAGTCGACGAAGTACTGGCAGCCAAAGAAAAAGAATTAATGGAAGTTTAATTCCAGCCATTGCTTTGTAAACAAAGCGCCGTGCAGCTCCACTTCGCGGCGCTTTTTTGTTCGGGTAAGTTTTTTATAACAGCAGATTTGGCAGGCATTGATGACAGAAGAGACACAAGCGTTTAACAGCGCTTTGCCACAACATGTCGGAATTATTATGGATGGTAACGGCCGCTGGGCCGAGCGCCAGGGAAAACCACGGGTCTGGGGTCATAAAAAGGGCGTTGACGCTGTACGTAAAGCCGTGAGTTTTTGCCGTAAATTAGGCATTCCTTCGCTGACGTTATTTGCATTTTCCAGTGAAAACTGGCGCCGTCCGGAAGATGAAGTCTCCAGTCTGATGCAGTTATTTTTATTTGTGCTGCAACAGGAAGTCAAAGTGCTGCACAAAAATCAGGTGCGGCTGAATATTATTGGTGACTTATCGCGCTTTAGCCCGGGATTGCAAGAAAGTATTGCCAAAGCCCAGGCGCTGACTGCCGGCAACACAGGTTTAACGCTGAATGTGGCGGCCAATTATGGCGGGCGCTGGGATATTGCCAATGCGGCGCAGCAGCTGGCGCAACAGGTTGAGAGTGGCACCTTAAAAGCTGCTGATATTACCGAACAACTGCTGAGTCAGCATATTCAGATGCACGACCAGCCAGAACTTGATTTAATGATCCGCACCGGCGGCGATATCCGCATCAGCAACTTTTTGCTGTGGCAGGCCGCTTATGCCGAATTATGTTTTCTTGACACCTTGTGGCCGGATTTTGACGACCAGGTGTTTGCTGATGCTATTGCCAGTTTTGTCCGCCGTGAGCGCCGTTTTGGCTGCACCGGCGCACAAATCCGTGAGCTGGCGGCAGGCTCCACAGAAGGACAATAAGTTTGTTTAAACAACGTCTGATCACAGCACTGATCCTGGCGCCGCTGGCGCTTTGTGCAGTGTTTTATTTGCCACCTGTTGGCTTTGCGCTGTTTTTAGGTGCAGCTTTTGTAATTGCCGCCTGGGAATGGGCGGCTTTTTGTGGCTGGAGCAGCCTGGGCCAGAAAGCCAGTTTTGCAACAGGGTCTGCACTTTGGTATCTGATTTGTTATCAGGCCTTACCCCTGAACCTGTATTGGCCTGTACAAAGCAATGGCGCGGCACAGGCGCTGCTCTGGACAGGAATCGGCTGGTGGTTGTTGGCGGTGTTGTTGGTGTTGAGTTTTAGCCGCAGCAAAAATTTATGGCAACACAATAAGTTATTAAAAGCACTGATGGGCTGGTTCACTTTAGTGCCCAGTTTTGCGGCTTTATGGTTGCTGCGTCACGTCAATTACGAACAATCTGCTTTTACCGGTGCCTGGCTGATTTTTGCCTTGTTGGGATTGGTCTGGGCGGCCGATGTCGGCGGTTATCTGGTGGGTAAACCTTTTGGCAAACGCAAACTGATGCCGGACGTGAGCCCTGGCAAAACACTGGAAGGTATGCTGGGTGGTTTGGCTTTTGTAATGTTATTTGTCACAGCAGTGGCCGCTACCATGCAATGGCCGGAGGGGGTGCTGTATTGGTATCTGGCAGCCTTGTTGTTAACCTTTTTGTCGGTGTTTGGTGATTTATCCGAAAGTATGTTTAAAAGGGTCGCGGGCCTCAAAGACAGCGGCAGTATTTTCCCGGGCCATGGCGGTATTCTGGATCGGATTGACAGTCTGACAGCAACGGCACCTTTGTTTGCTCTTTTTGTTGCTTTATTAGGTCGGTTTTAATGTCGCGTCAGGTTGTCATTTTAGGTTCGACTGGTTCTATTGGCTGCAGCACCTTAGATGTGATAGCGCAGCATCCGGAGCGTTTTTCTGTATTTGCGCTGACGGCCGGCCGGCAGATTGATAAATTATTTCAGCAGTGTCTGCAGTTTAAGCCGCAGTATGCCGCTGTGCTGGACGCTCTGGATGCAAAAGCATTACAGCAACAACTGGCTGCTGCCGGCAGTCAGACCCAGGTGCTTTATGGTGCTGCGGCTTTTGCCGATTTAGCTGCCCATCACAACACCGATATTGTGATGGCCGCTATTGTGGGCGCCGCCGGTTTGTTACCTACTTTGGCTGCGGTTAAACAAGGCAAAACAGTGCTTTTAGCCAATAAAGAAGCGCTGGTGATGAGCGGTGAACTTTTTATCAACGCGGTTAAACATCATCAAGCCACCTTGCTGCCAATTGACAGTGAACATAACGCTATTTTCCAGTGTTTACCTGCGGCTATTCAGGGCAGCTGTTATCAGAGCAATTTAGCCGGCGCCGGTATTGCAAAAATTTTATTAACCGGCAGTGGAGGCCCGTTTCGGCAAACACCGCTGACCGAATTTGCCGCTATTACCCCAGCGCAGGCCGTTGCCCACCCAAACTGGAGCATGGGGCGGAAAATTTCGGTTGATAGCGCCACTATGATGAACAAAGGCCTGGAATTTATTGAAGCCCGCTGGTTATTTAACTGCAGTGCCGACGATATTCAGGTGGTGATCCATCCACAAAGTATTATCCATTCCATGGTGCAATACAGCGACGGCTCTGTGCTGGCGCAGCTCGGCAATCCAGATATGCGCACGCCTATCGCTCATGCGCTGGCCTTCCCGCAGCGTATTGCCAGCAATGTTAAACCTCTGAATTTTTTTGAGGTGGCTGATTTTACCTTCAGCAAGCCAGATCCGGCCCGTTATCCTTGTTTGCAGCTGGCTATTGATGCCTGCCGTCATGGACAGGGCGCAACGACTGCACTAAACGCCGCCAATGAAATTGCGGTTGAAGCTTTTTTACAGGGCCAGATCCGTTTTACCGATATCAGTGTGCTTAATGCCAGAGCGCTCAGTCGTTTTGCCAGCCACAGTGCGCAGTCGCTTGAAGATATTCTGGCGCTTGATCAGGAAGCCCGTCGTTTTACCAGCACTGAGCTTGGGAGTGTATTGTTGTGACCGATTTTATCTGGAATTTATTTGCTTTTGTGCTGGCACTGGGTTTGCTGGTGACAGTGCATGAGTTTGGCCATTTTTGGGTGGCGCGTAAAAACGGCATCCTGGTGAAAAGGTTTTCGATAGGTTTTGGCAAAACCCTGTACAGCTGGCGTGATAAACAAGGCACCGAATTTGTGATAGCGGCCATTCCGCTGGGCGGTTATGTGCGGATGCTCGACGAGCGGGTTGACCCTGTGTTGCCGGAGTTTTCAGATTTAGCCTTTAACAATAAAACCGTGCTGCAGCGCATGGCGGTGATTGCTGCCGGTCCTATGGCGAACTTTATTTTTGCCATTCTGGTGCTGGCACTGATGTATATCATTGGGGTGCCGACGTTAAAACCTGTAGTAGCCGATGTAACCCCCAACTCGATAGCAGCTGCAGCGCAGTTACCTGCCAACCAGCAGATTGTCGCTATTAACGATGAAGAAGTGCGTGACTGGCAGGCGGTGAGCCTGATGCTGATTGGCCAGATTGGCCGTGATGCAGTGACTGTTACCGTCAAGCCGCTTGATAGCGACAGCCGCAGTCATTATCAGCTGGATTTAACCCAGTGGCGGTTTGATCCGGATAAAGATTCTATTTTCCAAAGCCTGGGTCTGACCCCCAAACAAGCGATACCGTTGTTGGAGGTGGGCAACTTATCCGAAAACTCAGCGGCAGCCAAAGCAGGCCTGCAGCCGGGGGATAAGTTTATTGCCGCAGCTGCAGTGCAATTAAAGAACTGGAATGAGTTGGTACAAATTATCCAGAATAATCCCGGCAAAGCTGTGCCTATGCTGATTGAGCGTGATGGCAGTACACTGGCGCTGATGGTCACCCCGGAGAGCCGTGAAACCAGTGATGGCTTTCATCAGGGCTTTTTAGGTGTGGCACCAAAGGTGCAACCGCTTGAAGATTCAATGTTTTTTGAGCAGCGTTATGGCCCGGTAGATGCGGTATGGCAGGGGATGGTGCGGACATGGCAGCTGGTACGGCTGAGTTTTTCGATGGTAGAAAAACTGCTGTTTGGCGACGTGTCGGTGAAGCATTTAAGCGGACCAATTTCGATAGCCCAGGGCGCAGGTAACAGTGCCGACCTTGGTTTTATTGCATTTTTATCCTTCCTGGCACTTATTAGTGTGAACCTCGGCGTGGTAAATTTACTGCCGCTGCCTATTTTGGATGGCGGCCATTTAATGTATCTTGTGGTGGAACTTCTCACCGGCAGGCCGGTCTCTGAGAAAGCGCAGGAGACAGGTTTTAAAATCGGAGCCTTCGTTCTGCTGATGTTAATGGGAATTGCGCTGCTCAACGATATTTCTCGTTTGTAATAAACTAATCATAAGTAGTCCAAAACAATGACAATTAAACGATTAGTAGCTGCGATGTTGCTGGCCTCTGCCAGCAACTCGGTGCTCGCTGAACAATCATTTACGGTAAAAGACATTCAGGTAGAAGGCTTACAACGCGTGGCATTAGGCGCGGCCCTGAATAACCTGCCATTTAATATCGGCGATACAGTGTCAGATTACGCGCTGTCTAAAGGCGTAAAGTCGTTATATGCCGCCGGCCATTTTGACGAAATTTCAGTCTACCGTGACGGTCAGACCGTGATTTACCGGGTAAAAGAACGCCCAACTATCAACGCCATTGAATTTAAAGGCAACAAAGACATTAAAGAAGAGCAGTTGAACGACAGTTTGACCAACCAGAAAATTATTGTCGGTGAGCAGCTGGATAAAACCCTGATCCGCGAAATTGAAAACGGTTTAACTGAGTTCTATCACGGTGTGGGTAAATACAACGCAAAAGTTGATGTCAAGCTGACTTATCTGCCGCGTAATCGTGTCAATCTGAAACTGGAATTTAAAGAAGGTGACGCTGCCTCAGTCCGACAGATCAATATCGTTGGTAACGAACTATTTTCTGATCAAGACATCCTGAAAAATACCGAGTCGCTGGTGGATTTACCCTGGTGGCGTTTTATGTCGTCTGACCGTTATCAGAAAGAAACCTTAAAAGGCGATCTGGAAAAAATCCGCAGTTTTTATCTGGACCGTGGTTACCTGCGTTTTGATATCGAAGCCAACACTGTTGCAGTGAGTCCGGATAAAAAATCGGTGTATGTCACCTTGCAGGTAAAAGAAGGTGAACAATACACCATTACCGGCATTGATTTTGTTGGTGATTTGATTGGTCAGGAAGAGTTTATTAACGCTTTGCTGCCACTGAAAAGTGGTCAGTTGTATAACGGTGCTTTGGTCACTTATACCGAAGAGAGTATAGCCAAGTTCCTTGCCAGTTTTGGTTATGCCAACTCGAAAGTGCGTACCAGCACCAATATTAATGACGACACCAAAGAAGTGGCCTTAACCATCAGTGTCGACCCTGGCAAACGGGTTTATGTGAACCGTATTTCTATCAAAGGTAATGCGGCCACCAAGGATGAAGTTATTCGCCGTGAAATCCGCCAGATGGAAGGCGCCTGGTTGTCAAATGACACACTGGAAAAATCCAAGCTTTGGGTGCAGCGTCTGCCTTATATTGAAAAAGTCGACTTTGAAACCAAAGATGTGCCTGGTTCAGACGATAAAGTGGATGTGAACTTTACTATTAAAGAGCGACCGTCTGGTAGCTTTAATGCAGGTGTTTCTTTTGGTAGTTACCAGGGCCTGGCTTTTCAGCTGGGTGTTGAACAACAAAGTTTCTTAGGTACAGGCAACTCTGCTGGTATTAGCTTTAATACCAACAAGTACCAAAAATCTATTAACCTGAGTTATACAGACCCGTATTTTACACTGGATGGTATCAGCCTCGGTGGCTCGGTGTTTTATTCCGACTTTGACGGCAGCAAAGCTGGTCTTGAGGCTTATAACCAGAAGAGTTATGGTGCCGGTGTCAGCTTTGGTTACCCGGTGAATGAATACAGCAGATTAAATTTTGGTGCCAACGTCAGCGTCAATGATATCAGTTATATTCAGGAATTCGACCAGTTACGGCATTTCCGTGCTATGTTGCTGGATCCGGCCAAACCAGACAGCTCTTATGAGTTTACCAACTACGATCTGGCGATTGGCTGGGTACGCAGCACCTTAAACCGGGGGACTTTCCCTACGGAGGGGTTGAGATTGTCCCTCAGTGGCAAAATCACCACGCCAAATTCAGATTTGCAATATTTCAAAACCAATTTTGAAGCTGCAAATTATATTGCATTGAGCAACGACCATAGCTGGTCTTTCTTAAGCAAGCTGGAACTAGGTTATGGTAACGGTTATGGCAGCAAAGATGGTTACGACCACACTTTACCTTTTAACGACAACTTCTATGCCGGTGGTCAGAACTTCCGTGGTTTTGAAAACCGCGTGATAGGCCCACGCGCCGTCTATCGTTTTGTCAACAGTATTCCGGGTTTACCGGATCCTTATGCGATGGGCACAGGGTCTTCATTACCAACTTCACCTGACTTTGACAGCTACAGCATTTCACAACGTTCCTTTGGCGGTAATGCCCAGGCGATCGCTACGCTGGAGCTGATCACACCAACACCGCTGGTCAAAGAAGATTATGCCAACTCTATCCGCACCAGTTTATTTGTGGATGCGGGTAACGTGTGGGACACTGAATTTGACATCAGCAGATACGCCAAATTAAACCAGTATCAGGATCCAAATTATCTGCAAACAGGTTTGCTGGATTATTCAGATGCGGGTATGATTCGGGTCTCTGCGGGTGTAACAGTGCAGTGGATTTCGCCTATGGGCCCCCTGACTTTCAGCCTTGCCAAAATTATCAAAAAATATGATGGCGACGAGCAGGAAAACTTCAGCTTTAATATCGGCACAACGTTTTAAGTATTATTTTGAGGTAAAAGGACATTATGTTTAAGCCAAGCTTTACCAAAACTGCAGTATTACTGGCCAGCGTTCTGATGGCCGGTGCTGTATCTGCAAAAGAAATGAAAGTCGGTTTTGTCAACGTTCGCGCTGTGTTCTCTCAGCTGCCACAAGCGACAAAAGTTCAGGAAACTTTAAAAACTGAATTTGGTGCCAAATTTGCTGAAATGCAAAAGCTGGAAAGTGACCTGAAGTTTAATATTGAAAAATACAAGCGCGACGGCTCAACCATGAGCGAAGCGCAGAAAAAAGAATTACAGGCTGCTATTGAAAAACAACAGCAGCAGTACGAGCCAATGGCACGTTCTTTAGAAGAATCTTACCGTCAGCGTCAAGGTGAAGAAAACAACAAGCTGATGGGCCTGGTGAAAACCGCTATCGACGCTATTGCTGCCAAAGAGCAATACGACGTGATCCTGAACGCTGAAGCTGCAGTGTTTGCTAAACCAGAGTACGATATTTCTTCTGCTGTGGTTGCTCAGGTAAGTAAAGCGAAATAATGTCGGACTACAGTTTGACAGAGCTGGCTGAGCAACTTGGCGCTCAGCTGCATGGAGACGGCGCTGCAATCATCAGCGCCGTTGCCACACTTGAAGAAGCCAGTACTGGTCATATCAGTTTTCTCGCCAATAGCAAATACCGCAAGTTTCTGCAGCAAAGTACAGCCAGCGCCGTGCTGATTAAAGAAGAAGATCTGGAGTTTTGTCCGGTCAGCGCTTTAGTGGTAAAAGACCCTTATGTAGCTTTTGCCAAAGTGGCACAGTTGCTCGATACCACACCTGCGGTTGCCACTGGTGTGCATGCTACAGCCCTGATTGAGCCAGGTGCCAAAGTTGCTGTCAGCGCGCAGATTGGTGCTTATGCGGTGATCAGCAAAAATGCTGAAATCGGCGACAATGTGCAGATAGGCGCCGGCTGTTTTATTGGTGAAGGCACACAAATTGGCGCTGGTACTAAAATCTGGCCCAAAGTGACGCTTTATCATGGTGTGAAAATCGGCGAACGCTGTATTGTACACAGTGGTGCTGTGATTGGTGCCGACGGTTTTGGTTTTGCCAATGAACGTGGCCAGTGGTTAAAGATCCCACAAGTGGGTGGGGTCGTGGTTGGCAATGACACTGAAATTGGTGCCAATACCACCATCGACCGTGGTGCTATGGCCGATACCATCATTGGCTACAATTGTATTATTGATAACCAGGTACAAATAGCCCATAACGCCCAGATTGGTGACCACACCGCTATTGCAGGTTGTACTGTAGTGGCCGGCAGTACCAAAATTGGCCGTTATTGTATTATTGGTGGCGCCTGCGCTATTACCGGTCATATTGAGATTTGTGATGGGGTGCAGATCACTGGTATGTCGATGATCACCAAAGGCATTACCGAAAAAGGAATTTATTCCTCCGGCGTACCGGCCAGTCCGAATCTGGAGTGGCGGAAAAACAACGCCCGTTATCGCCAGCTTGACCAGATGTATCAACGCCTGCGGGACGTTGAACAACAACTGGCCCAATTAAAAGCACAAGACGCAGAATAACACTGCGTTTTGTGTTTTATGTTCAGTTTTAATCAGTCAGAGGGTTCATTTTGACGAATTCATTAAATAGCTTAGAAATTCAGGAAATTATGGCGTTGTTGCCACACCGTTACCCGTTTTTATTAATAGACCGGGTGCTGGATTACAAGCCGGGCGAATATCTGACCGCCATTAAAAACGTCTCTATCAATGAACCTATTTTTACCGGTCATTTTCCGGGTTTCCCGATTTTTCCTGGTGTGCTCATTTTGGAAGCCATGGCGCAGGCCACAGGTATTCTGGGGTTTAAAACCGTGTCAGAGCGTGCGGAAAACGAACTGTATTTGTTTGCCGGTATAGACGAAGCGCGCTTTAAAAAACCTGTGGTACCTGGTGATCAACTGGTACTGGAAGTGAAGTTTTTAAAAGAACGCCGCAATATGTGGAAGTTCTATGGTGAAGCCAAAGTGGATGGCCAGGTTGTCTGTTCAGCTGAACTGATGTGTGCAAGAAGAGAACTCTGATTATGATCCATTCATCCGCTGTCATTGAAGCAGGAGCCCGCATTGGTCACAACGTGCGGATTGGGCCTTTTTGTTATGTAGGTGAAGGTGTCACGCTGGGTGACGATTGTATCCTTGAATCCCATGTGGTGATTAAAGGGCCTTCTACCATTGGTCGTGGCAATCATTTTTTTCAGTTCACCAGTATCGGTGAAGCCTGTCAGGACAAAAAATACAAAAACGAACCGACCGAACTGCATATTGGCGACAACAATATATTCCGTGAAGGTTGTACCGTGCACCGCGGTACCATTCAGGATAAAGGCGTCACCATTATTGGCAGCAATAACCTCTTTATGAATTACACCCATGTGGCGCACGATTGTGTGATTGGCAGCAATGTAATTTTTGCCAATAACGCCTCTACCGCAGGCCATGTGCATGTCGGTGACTGGGTGATTATCGGCGGTATGAGTGGTGTCCATCAGTTCTGCCATATTGGCGCCCACAGTTTTATCGGTGGGGGTTCTATTGTGGTCAAAGACGTGCCGCCTTATGTGATGGCGCATGGCTCGCACGCAGTGCCTCATGGCATTAACAGCGAAGGTTTAAAACGCCGTGGTTTTAGCAGCGACGCTATTCTGGAAATAAAACGCGCTTATAAAGTGTTGTATCGTCAGGGTCTGACGGTCAATGACGCTGTGGCGGCTCTTGCTGAAAAAGCAGAACAATTGCCAGAGATTAAAGTTTTTACTGATTTTATTGTGCAATCGCCGCGCGGTATTATCCGTTAAGCGAAGACGCTTATAACAATCCCGAAATCAAAACGGCGTCTGGTGACGCCGTTTTGATTTGTGCTGTATTACTTCGCTAAAAGCATTGAATGTTTTGCTCTGGCTTGCAAAAGCAGGGTAAGATCCCGTTCATTTTTTTAAACGTCCGCGCTTAAGCCGTCGTTATTTCTGGTGTTATTTTGATGCAAACTACAAGGCCAGTTCGTATTGCGCTGATCGCAGGAGAACACTCAGGCGACATTCTGGGCGCTGATCTTATCCGCGCGTTAAAGCTCAGGCTTCCCAATGCGGAATTTTATGGTATTGGCGGTGAACGCATGCGCGCTGAAGGATTTCAGGCGGTGTTTGATATGGAAGAGCTGGCGGTCATGGGCATAGTGGAAGTGCTGGGCAGACTGCCGAGGTTATTGCAGGTGCGCAGCGACATTCTGGCGCATTTTAATCTGCACAAACCGGATGTATTTATTGGCATTGATGCACCGGATTTTAACCTGCCGGTGGAGCTGAAATTAAAACAGGCCGGTATTAAAACCGTACATTATGTCAGCCCTTCGGTTTGGGCCTGGCGGCAAAAACGAATTTTTAAAATTGCCGCTGCCACCAACATGGTGCTGGCATTATTACCTTTTGAAAAAGCTTTTTATGACCAGCATCAGGTGCCTTGTACCTTTGTTGGCCATACATTGGCTGACCAGATGCCTTTATCACCCGACAAAACCGCTGAAAAAGTTGCGCTTGGTTTTGCTGCCGATAAGCCTTTGCTGGCCATTATGCCGGGTAGTAGGAGTAATGAAATAAAGTTACTGGCACCGGATTTTTTGCATGCTGCCGCCAAGCTGCAGCAGCAAAATCCTGGGCTGCAGCTGGTGTGTAATATGGTGACCCAGGCCAAAGCCGATATTTTTAATGCCATTTGGGCAGAAACAGCGCCCAGTCTCAAGGTGACACTGCTGGTGGGGCAGGCAAGACAAACCTTAACAGCCGCAGATGCGGTGTTTATTGCCTCCGGCACTGCCACTTTAGAAGCGATGCTGGCCAAAACACCGATGGTGGTGGCTTATAAAACCAACTGGCTGACTTATCAAATTGCCAAACGTCTGGTGAAAGTCGATTATTTCAGCCTGCCCAATTTGCTGGCAAAAAAAGCACTGGTGCCGGAATTTTTGCAGCATGAAGTGACAGAACAACATTTACTCGATGCCATGACTCCGTTATTGCAGCAGCAAGGTGATGTCACCAGGGCTGAATTTACGGCTATTCATCAGCAAATTTGTTGTGACGCCAGCGCCAAAGCGGCTGCTGCTGTGGTGGAGCTACTCAATGTCTGATACAAATTTAAATCCGGATTATCAAAGACCTGCTGTTCGCTTATTAGCAGGCGTGGATGAAGTCGGTCGTGGCCCGCTGGTGGGTGCTGTGGTGACAGCCGCGGTGATCCTGGATCCGAACAAGCCTATTGCCGGTTTAGCAGATTCAAAAAAGCTCAGTGAAAAAAAACGTTTATTGCTGGCCGCGGAAATTCGCGAAAAAGCATTAAGCTGGAGCCTGGGCCGGGCTGAAGTGGAAGAAATTGACGACATCAATATTTTGCATGCCACTATGCTGGCGATGCAAAGGGCGGTGGATGGTCTGCACATTCAGCCAGAGTGGGTGCTGATTGACGGCAACAGAGTGCCGGATGGCTTAAAACACAAAGGCAGTGCTGTGGTAAAAGGCGACAGTCAGGTGCCGGAAATCAGCGCAGCTTCTATTCTGGCCAAAGTGGCGCGTGATGCCGAAATGACTGAATTACATCAGTTATACCCTGAATATAATTTTGCCGGCCATAAAGGGTATCCAACGGCTGAGCATTTAGCTGCTATTGCCAAACACGGTATTCTGGCGGAACATCGGCGCAGTTATAAACCGGTGCGCGACGCCATTGAACGTCAGCATGAAACAGACTTGTAACAGCGTCTGGTGTGCAACAGCTGAGGTTTGGATGCAATTGAGTACACAGCGCTGGTCAGTGCTTCAAAGCAGTTTGGAAAAGGTAATGTGATGGAACCCGGATTTATTCATCTGCGCGTACACAGCGATTTTTCGATGGTGGACGGCTTAAGTAAAATCAAACCTATAGTGGGCGCTGCCAAAAAGCAGTTGATGCCGGCTTTAGCTTTGACTGATCAGATGAATATGTGTGGTTTGGTGCGGTTTTACAGCACGGCTCATGATGCTGGCATTAAACCTATAGTGGGTGCAGATCTTTATGTGCAGCATCCGCTATTCCCGGGCGAAGCCTGTCGTTTGCTGGTGCTGGCAAGCGATAACGAAGGTTATCAGAACCTGACCATGTTGTTGTCCAAAGCTTATTTACGTGGCCATATTGCCGACAAACCGCAGATTGATCACGACTGGCTGATAGAGCACAGCCCGGGCTTGATCCTGCTGTCGGGTGGCAAAGATGGCCCCCTTGGCAAAGCCTTGATCAAAGGCAATAAAAGCAGCACAGAGCAGCTGGTGGCTTTTTATCAGCAGCATTTTCCTGAGCGGTTTTTTCTGGAGCTTATTCGCACCGGCCGGGTTGATGAAGAGATTTATATTCAGCAGGCAGTGACGCTGGCAGAAGACACCGGCCTGCCAGTGGTGGCCACCAATGAAGTGGTGTTTTTAACACCGGACGATTTTTCTGCCCATGAAATTAGGGTGGCTATTCACGATGGTTACACGCTGGAAGATAAACGCCGGCCGAAAAATTACAGTGAGCAGCAGTACTTACGTTCTGTGGAAGAAATGCAGGCGCTTTTTGCCGATATCCCTGAAGCCCTTGCCAACTCAGTTGAAATTGCCAAACGTTGTAATGTCACTATCCGATTAGGCGAATATTTCCTGCCGGCTTTCCCGACGGGTGGCATGACAGATGCCGATTTTCTGGTGTTAAAGTCGCGTGAAGGTTTGGAAGAACGGCTAAAAATTCTGTTTCCGGATGAGAAAGTGCGGGCGCAAAAGCGGGGTGAATACGACGAGCGCTTGCAGGTTGAGCTCGATGTGATTAACCAGATGGGGTTCCCCGGATACTTCCTGGTGGTGATGGAGTTTATCCAGTGGTCCAAGGATAACGATATTCCGGTGGGCCCGGGCCGGGGCTCAGGCGCCGGTTCTCTGGTGGCTTATGCGCTGAAAATCACTGACTTAGATCCGCTTGAATTCGACTTACTCTTTGAGCGCTTTTTAAACCCGGAGCGGGTGTCGATGCCCGACTTTGACGTCGACTTCTGTATGGACAGACGCGACGAGGTGATAGAACACGTCTCTGACATGTACGGCCGTGAGGCTGTGTCACAAATTATTACCTTTGGTACCATGGCGGCCAAAGCGGTTATTCGCGACGTGGGCCGGGTGCTGGGGCATCCTTATGGTTTTGTTGATCGAATTTCTAAACTGATCCCACCCACTCCAGGGATGACGCTCGAACAGGCTTTTATTGAAGAGCCACGCTTGCCTGAGCTGTATGCCGCCGACTCAGAAGTTAAAGACCTGATAGATATGGCGCGCCGCCTCGAAGGCGTGACCCGTAACGCCGGTAAACACGCCGGTGGTGTGGTGATAGCGCCGACTAAAATCACCGACTTTGCCCCTGTGTATTGTGACAGTGAAGGCAATAACCCTGTTACCCAGTTTGATAAAAACGACGTTGAATACGCCGGTCTCGTCAAATTCGACTTTTTAGGCCTTCGGACCCTCACGATTTTGCAGTGGGCAGTCAATATGGTGAACGAGCGTCACCGTAAAGAAGGCAAGCCGCTGGTAGATATCACCCAAATTCCGCTGGTTGATAAAAAAAGTTACGACATGCTGATGAAAGCGGAAACCACAGCGGTGTTCCAGCTGGAATCCCGTGGTATGAAAGACCTGATCCGCCGTCTGCAACCGGACTGTTTTGAAGACATGATAGCTTTGGTGGCGTTGTTCCGGCCAGGCCCTTTGCAGTCGGGCATGGTGGATAACTTTATCGACCGTAAACGTGGCCGCGAAGCCATTTCTTATCCGGATGCCACCTGGCAGCACGAATCGCTCAAACCCATTCTGGAACCCACCTACGGCATTATTCTGTATCAGGAGCAGGTGATGCAGATAGCGCAGGTGCTGTCCGGTTATTCACTGGGCGGCGCCGACTTATTACGCCGTGCTATGGGTAAGAAAAAACCCGAAGAGATGGCCAAACAGCGGGACACCTTCCAGAACGGTGCTGCAGCCAATGGGGTGGACCCAGAACTTGCGATGAAAATCTTCGATTTGGTAGAGAAGTTTGCAGGTTACGGTTTTAACAAATCTCACTCCGCCGCTTATGCGCTGGTGTCTTATCAAACCTTATGGATGAAAGCCCATTATCCGGCCGAGTTTATGGCGGCGGTGATGTCGGCCGATATGGACAACACAGATAAAATCGTCACTTTGGTGGATGAGTGTGAGCATATGAAGCTCAAGCTGATTCCGCCTGATGTCAACGAGGGTTTATATAAGTTCACTGTTAATGAACAAGGCCATATTGTCTATGGTATTGGCGCGATAAAAGGCGTGGGTGAAGGCCCGATTGAAGCCATTATTGAAGCCCGCACGCAAAAAGGCCCTTTTGTTGATTTATTCGATTTTTGCGCCAAGGTTGACCTGAAAAAACTCAATCGCCGTGTGATTGAAAAACTGATTTTATCCGGTGCTATGGATAAACTCGGGCCGCACAGAGCTGCCACCATGGCAAGCCTGGAAGAGGCGATGAAAGCGGCGGAGCAACATGCCAAAGCCGAAGCTGTGGGCCAAAGTGATTTATTTGGTTTATTGGCGCCTGAACCACAAATGGCCGCCAAGGCCTTTAAACAGGTGCCGATTTGGCCGGATGAAGTCTGGCTGGAAGGGGAGCGTGAAACGCTCGGTTTATATTTAACAGGTCACCCTATTAACCGTTATCTGGCAGAACTACCGCATTATGCCAGTTGCCGTTTAGTGGAGATGCAACCGGGCCGGCGCGACCAAACCGTCAAAGCCTGTGGTTTAGTGGTGTCGGTGCGGGTGCTGATCAACAAAAAAGGCCGGCGCTGGGCTTTGGTGCAGCTGGATGATAAATCAGCGCGGTTAGATGTTCGTTTTTTCCCCGAACAGTTCGAGAACTTCGAGCATCTGCTGCAAAAAGACAAGGTTTTGGTGATTTCCGGACAGGTCAGCTTTGATGATTTCAGCGGTGGCCTTACAATGACCGGCCGCGAGGTGGTTGAGATCACAGAGGCAAGGGAAAAATGCCTGAAGTCGTTGTTTATCACCGTAGATTCGGCGCAGACAGGACCGGATTATTTAACCAGATTACAGCAGGTGCTGGCAGAATTTAAAGCCGGCACAGTACCAGTGCAGTTGCGTTATCAGCGGCCTGAAGGCGCAATAACCATGGCACTGGGCACAGAATGGTGGGTGACACCCACAGACGCTTTGTTGCATCAGTTAAAACAATTAGCAACAATACAACTTGAATTTAATTAGGTAGGTAGTGACAGTCGATGATGCTGAATTATTTAGAGTTTGAGCAACCGATTGCGGAACTTGAAGCAAAAATAGAAGAACTGCGCAAAGTCAGCCGTAACGGAGATTTTGATCTCGGCTTGGAAGAGGAAGTGAACAAGCTTAAAGAAAAAAGCCTGACACTGACCAAAAAGATTTTTGCTGAGCTGGGCGCCTGGCAGGTGGCTCAGTTAGCCCGTCATCCAATGCGTCCTTACACACTGGATTACATCAAGCATATTTTTACTGATTTTGACGAACTGGCCGGTGACCGTGCTTTTGCCAATGATGCCGCTATTGTCTGTGGTACCGCCCGTTTGGGTGAGCGTACTGTGATGGTGATTGGTCATCAGAAAGGTCGCGACACCCACGAAAAAATCAAACGTAACTTTGGCATGCCACGTCCTGAAGGTTACCGTAAAGCGCTCAGAATGTTTGAAATGGCTGAACGTTTTAATATGCCGATCATTACTTTTATCGACACGCCGGGTGCTTATCCTGGTATCGGCGCTGAAGAGCGCGGTCAGAGTGAAGCTATTGCCCGCAACTTAAAAGTGATGGCCGGTTTAAAAGTGCCGGTGATTTGTACTGTGATTGGTGAAGGTGGTTCAGGTGGTGCTTTGGCCATCGGTGTGGGCGATCAGGTTAACATGCTGCAATACAGCACCTACTCGGTGATTTCACCAGAAGGTTGTGCGTCCATTTTATGGAAAAGCGCAGAAAAAGCGCCGCTGGCAGCTGACGCCATGGGCATTACCGCAGCCCGGATTAAAGAGCTGGGTTTAATTGACGAAGTGATTGCCGAGCCCTTAGGCGGCGCCCACCGTGCTCACGAGCAGATGGCAGCCAGCTTAAAACAGGCGCTGATCCGCGATCTGGCCAAACTGGACAAAATGTCGCTGCCTGAGCTACTGGACCGTCGTTATAAACGTCTGATGTCCTTTGGTTATTGCTAAATCACACTTTGTGTTATAAAAGCCGCTTTCAGCGGCTTTTTTATTTTACGGGTATCCATGTTCTTACCAGCCACAGCCCAGCCCATGTTAGACAGCATTACGCAAAAACTCAGTGCCCTTGGTTGTCATCAGGTGGTATTGGCGCTGAGCGGCGGGCTGGATTCAATGGTGCTGTTGTATCTGCTGAAACAATGGCAAATGCAGCAGGGCGGGCGAGAGCTTAAAGCTGTGTATGTGCATCATGGATTAAGCCCCAATGCCAGCGCCTGGGCTGATTTTTGTGCTGCTCAGTGTGCTTTGCTGCAACTGCCTTTTTTGGTGGAAAACGTCAGCATTCAGGGGCGTGATAATCTGGAAGCCAAAGCGCGCAGTGCCCGTTATCAGGCGCTGCGGTCTTATGTGTCCACCTCAGATACGGCGCTTTGCACCGCCCATCATGCCGATGATCAGCTGGAAACTTTATTGCTGGCGCTAAAAAGGGGCAGTGGTGTGGCAGGTCTTGCCGGTATTGCAACACAGCAACCTTTTGCCGCTGGCTGGTTGCTGCGGCCCTTACTGGATTTTAGCCGTGATGAACTCAGAGCGCTGGCAGAAGCTGCAGCAGTGCCTTTTATACAGGATGAAAGTAACCAGAACCCGGCCTTTGACCGTAATTTTTTGCGGTTACATGTACTGCCAGCGCTGACAGCAAAATTTCCTGCTATTGCCAAAACCAGCAGCCGCAGTATGCAGCTACTGGGTGAGGTGCAGCAGGCCAATGATTATCTGCTGCAACCTTTATTAGCCCGGTTGCAACAAAAGCAGCAGCTGGATTTAGCCGGATTACAACAACATCCGTTGCCGGTGCAACAACTGCTGTTGCGTGCTTTTTTACAACAATTTGGTGTTAATCCGTCAAGCAGCGTATTGTCTGAGCTGATACACAATCTGGTAGCGGCCAAAGCCGATGCGACGCCCTTGATCCGGCTTGGTGATATTGAACTGCGTCGTTATCAGCAGCAGTTGTATCTGTTTACCGCCGCTGAGTTGGCCATGATGCAGTTGCAACAAAAGCACAATGCTGCTGTATGGCTGCAGCCCGGGCAGCAACTAAAACTTCAGGATGGCCGTATTTTATGCTGGCAGGAAAACATCAGTGCAGTTCAGCAATCTTTAGCCTGCTGGCCACTGCCGGTTGGCATCACAGAGCCACTCAGGCTGGAGTTTGGTGGTTTTAGCCGCAAGTTTAAGCCGGCAGGGACCAGCATGCACAAACCGTTAAAACAATGGCTGCAGCTGTGGCAGGTGCCGCCCTGGCAACGTGGCGCTGTGCCGCTTGTTATTGCCGGGCAGCATATAGTCGGGGTGCTGGGTTATGCCAGTAGTTGTACTGCGGCAGAAGCCAAAAGCTGGCTGCTGCTGCAGGCTGCGGCGGTTAAGCTTTAATCAGCTCTGCCACTTCGGTAATTGCGGTTTGTACTGGCGCCTGACGTACGGCATTTTTGCCACTTTGTTTGGCCTGATATAACGCCTGATCAGCCCTTGCAAACAACAACTTACTATTTTCGCCCGGATTGAGCTGCGCTAAACCGGCACTGGCAGACACCATAAACTTTTCACAGATATGATGCTGGCTAATGGCTTTGACTAACCTGTGTGCCACCAGCTCTGCACTCTGGGCATCTTCAGCTGTTAATAACACCGCAAATTCATCACCGCCAAAACGGAATAAATTGTCGCTCACTCGCAAAGTGCTGCGCATCGCATCGGCCACTGCCAGTAGAACTTCATCACCGGCATGGTGACCGTGATTATCATTGACCGGCTTAAAGTTATCCAAATCCAGCAAAATCAGCGCACAACCTTGTTGTTTGCGTTCGGCCATCAACACTGTTTTGCTAAAAGAATCGTCAAAAAACCGACGATTGCCAAGGCCTGTTAAGGTATCCCTCAGCGCCAGTTGTTGCAGGCGGGTAACCACCAATGCATTACGCAGAGCAAATAACCACTGGGTTTCCAGTTCCAGCAAACGCCGCTGCAAAAGCGGAGTAAAGCTGCTGTCACTTTGGTACACCAGCTCCGCCAGGCATTGATCGTTTAATACCAGCATACTGCGGTATTCCTGACTGGCCGGATAAGAGCCGGCCGCGCGGAAGATCCCCACAGCTGTGTGCATTTCCAAAGTGGCGATCGGCAGAATTTTGCCGGCGGCCATGGAAAAAATTTGTAATTGTTGTGCCAGATCCAGGCTGGTTTGCAGTTGCTCTACCAGGCCCTGACCAACAGTATTGGTCAGCGCAGACCAGTTGGGTTTACTGGCAATGCCGGCATAACTGGGCACATGGTCCAACGACATATCGTGGAAGCTGAACATATCCATCAGCTTGCTCCTGTGATCGAATGATAACTGAGCAAAGCAGGTTTTGTGCCACTCTGTAATGCTGATGAAATACAGCAGCTTAGCTACTAGCTGTTCAGTATTGCCGCCAACAGACAACTTTTTGACGGCAAATTTATGCCCGGGGCTGCCGGTTTACCGCTGCTCCGGGGTTAATAACAACATTATTTGGTCCATTTGCCGGATGCCATCTTCATAACCCAGTTCAATCAGGCGGCGGGTAAAGGATTTTTCAAAGAGCAGATAACTGGCGAGACTCGAATCTGAATGTTGTTTAATGCCGATAGTGCGTAATAGGGTGCGCACCGCCATTGGCAAAGCCAAAAAATGTTCACTGGCCAGCTGATTAAAATTGGTGGACGGGTTAATTAAAAGGCTCTGGATTGGTTTGAGTTCACTCTGGATCTGATGTTCATTCAGGGTGCGGATGGTTTTATTCACCCTTTCCATCCGTTCCAGATCGGCGGTCAGGGTGTCAGAAAAAATACTGTCCAGTAAATGACCGGCAATGGTGGATAAATTCGGATGATGGGGCAATTGCTGGGTGGCATCGTATTTACGCGGTTGTTCCAGGCCAATGATCAGAATTTTATCGGCACCCAAATGAATAGGGGCACTGAGTGGTGACAACTGATTAACCGAGCCATCACCATAATAATGCTGGTTAATACGCACCGACGGCATCACCAGCGGAATAGCGGCCGAGGCCATCAGATGATGGATGCCCAATAAAGTGCGCTGTCCGCAGCGGCGCGACCTTTGCCATTCCGACGCATCTCTGGACTGGAAAAACGTAATCGAATCGCCGCTGTTATAGCAGCTGGTGGTCACAGACACACTGTCGAGATAACCGCCCATAATATTACGGTCCAGCCGTTTTAAATCCAGCAGTTCATTGAGTAAAATTTTCAGCGGTTTGTTATCCAGCAAAGACACCGGCTTATGATTGGCGTAATCGGCCTGAAAAGCACTCAAAAAACCCCGCACCAGATGATAAGTCGCACGCAGATAATCGGAATAATACACATGACTGGTATGAAAGTTTTTCCACACCCATTCCAGTTTACGCACCCCTAAATGAAAACAGCTGGCATAACAGGCCACTGCGGTACCGTTAATGGCGCCGGCTGAAGTGCCGCAGATGATCTGAAAAGGCACTTTGCTGTTACGCGGAAACTGTTGGGCTATGGCTTTAAGCACGCCAACCTGATAAGCGGCTCTGGCACCGCCACCTGTCAGTAACAAGGCAACTTTTTTATCGGATTTGTGGTTTGTCATACAGCAAAAAAAGACCTGACAACAAGGGGGTATTTGCTAACTATTACTGACTTTATCCGACAAAGCAACGCCGCACTTTTGATTGTGAATTTTTGTGGTTTTTTGTGGTCTTTTTCACCACAACCAAGCACTTAGCCAATTTGAGTCGTGGTAAGGGCGCTATGGATCAGGTAGAGTAAATATAAGAGAACAATGCAACTTTTCAGTGTGCGATGGGGGAATATGATGAGCGAACAAAAAACCGAACAACAGCCAAAAAACAATAACTGGCTGGCACCAGTGGTGTTGTTGGCGATTATTGCCGCCAGTGCCTGGTATTTATTAAAACCAGAGCCGGAACCAGCGCCAACACCGGCCACTGCGGTGACAGCGCCAGCCGCTGACACTCAACCAGAGCCGGTTAAAGAGCCGGAAGATGTATTAACGACCACAGAAGAACCTGTGGATGAAATCAGCGCCCAGGCTGCTGATGCCGGAGTAGATGGGCAGACGCTGCCAGCAGAGCAGGAAGTTGCAGCATTGCCACAACTGCCCACGCTTGATGAATCAGACGCTTTGGTACATCAGGAATTATTAAAGCTGAACTGGAAACCGGGTTTAGCGGCACTTTTTGCGAATGAAGAGATGATCCGCCGTTTTGTAGTGCAAGTTGACAATATTGCCCAGGGTCAGCTGGTACCACAACAAGGCATTTTTAAAGGATTAAAACAGGATTTTAAAGTGGTAAAAAATGGGGCTCAGTATCAGCTGGATAGTGCCAACTATGCCCGTTATAACCTGTATCTGGATTTACTGGAAAGTGCACCTAAAGCGCAGGTGGTGGCTTTGTTTAATCAGCTATATCCGCTGATGCAGGCGGCTTATCAGGAGCTGGGTTATCCGGAGCAACAGTTCCGCGACAGAGTACAGCAGGCTATTAAGGTGTTGCTGGCCTCTCCGGAAGTGGCAGACAGCCCGATGTTAGTGCTGGATTCAGTGCAATATTCTTTTGCTGATGCCGAGCTTGAACAGCTGGGTCTTGCCGCTAAACAAATGATCCGGCTGGGTCAGAAAAATCAGCAACGTTTAAAACTGTTGCTGGCGGCTTATCAGCCACTGCTGGCCAAAGGTTAAGGTTCATTTATGCAGTCCTGGCCACAACTCCCGGCAACGGCACCCCGACATCAAAGCGACAGAGCACAACGTTTTGGTCGCTGGTTATTGAGCAAACTTGGCTGGACAATCAAAGGTGAACTGCCGGCCGTGCCCAAGTTTGTGGTGGCTGTCGCCCCTCATACGTCCAACTGGGATTTTGTGGTGGCGATGGCGGCCAGTCTGGCCCTTGGTGTAAAAATATCCTTTTTAGGCAAACACAGTATTTTTGTCTGGCCGCTACGCAGTTGGTTATTGCGCTGGGGGGGCATACCTGTGCGTCGTGACAGTGCTCATGGTGTGGTGACACAAATAGTGGCTGAGTTTCAACAGCAGCCGCAGCTGATTTTAGGAGTTGCGCCTGAAGGTACCCGGCGTAAAGTCAGCCAATACCGCTCCGGTTTCTGGCAAATTGCCAAACAGGCGCAGGTACCGATACAGCTGTTGGGGCTGGATTTTGCCAGCAAACAACTGGTGTTTGGCCCTGTGATGCTGCCGGGGGAAAGTTTTGAGCAGGATTGTGCCCAGATGCGGTTGTTTTTTCAGCAAATGCAGGCAAAAAATCCGGAATTTGCATAATGCCTTGCACAGGCGCCAAGTTTTAAGCATAATGCGCCCGCATTGTCACAGCGCCACATAGCGCTGCTCTGACGACACTATGGTGGCCTTATTGGTCCTCCCGCAATACTAGTACGTGAACCCGGTCAGGTCCGGAAGGAAGCAGCCGCAGCGTATGACGTATGTGCCGGGATGTGGCTGGTAAGGCTACCACCCAAAGCCCGCAACCCCCTGAAATCCATGAGCTGACCCCAGAGCCAAATCGGGCCTGAATCGCCGGTTTACTACCCGTTATTGTGCTGTTTGATCTGCTGCTTTATGTGCTGAGTTATCTTTTGGGTTATCTGACGCCTTGCCCATCACGAGCTGGCGCTGAAAATCTTTTTGTACTATCGCAAGGGCGGCAAGCACTGTAGCCACAGGCAGTTGCTGTTGTTCCAATAACATTATCAGATCAACAGCCAGCTGTACTTCGGTGGGCGCCTGCGCCAGCGGCACAGGCTTGCTGTTTTTTTCAGATTTTTGGGATTGTTCAGGCTTCAACGTCAGTTGCTTGTGGTGCTTGTGGCATTTTTTTATTGTCCGGGCTGTCTAAAAAACTGCGCGCTTTAGCAACTGCTTCTTTGACACGGGTTACCATCTCAAAACGTTCGGTCTGGGGCAGGTAAAACGCCATATCCACTTCATAACGAATATATTTGCAAGGCAGTTGGTTCAGCACAATACAGCATAAGTCGGCCAGATATTCACTGTCATGCTCTTCATTCAGTCCCAGTTCCATCAGGTGGTCCAGCATCAGTTTTTCATAATAGTTATGGATATCGTCATGTAGTTTCATTCACTGCTCCCTGGTCAAAGCTTTTGACCGGACTGGTTTTTTTGTTCGGCTAAGCATAAACATTAATGGCTGAAAATGCCACAGCTCCCAAAGCTGACAACAGGGGAAAGCCGCTGTTACAATGCAGGGTCGCAATTAAGGCCATAGGCCGGAACTTCTTGTTATGCAAAAAAATACTACACCATGTTATTACGGTGACTACCTGCAGCTGGATAAAATTCTGACGGCACAGGCCACTGAAAGTGCCAAATATGGCAGCGAAGCCCATGACGAAACTTTATTTATTATTGTGCACCAGGTGTACGAGCTGTGGTTTAAACAGGTGCTGCATGAGTTAAAAGCAGTGCTGAGCGTTTTTGCCGCCGATGTGGTGAAAGACGAACAGCTGACCGGCGTGGTGCATAAACTGAAAAGGATCATCACCATTCAGCAGCTGATGAATCAGCAAATTGGCGTGATGGAAACCATGACCCCGCAGGATTTTATGTCGTTTCGCGACTACCTGGTGCCGGCCTCGGGTTTTCAGAGTGTGCAGTTTAAAATGCTGGAAATTGGCCTGGGACTAAAAAGTGGTTATCGCATCGACTTTGATAAAAACTCTTTTTACAGCCGCCTGAATGAAAAAGACCGTTTGTTTCTGGAAAGTTTAGAGCAGCAGCCCAGTTTGTTTGAACAGGTGGAGAAATGGCTGGAACGCATGCCGTTTCTGGAGTTTGGTGACTTTAGCTTCTGGCAGATGTATCAGCACACGACAGCGCAGATGCTTAATGAAGACGAGCTGACAGTACGTTCTATTATTCAAATCGCCGAGCATGAACGGCAGATGCAGCTGGATGAAATTGAGAAAACCCGCGCTAAATTTACTGCTTTGCTCGACACAGAAAAGTATCAGCAATTACAACAGGATGGCACTTTCAGACTGAGTCAGCGCGCTATGCTGGCGGCGCTTTTTATCAGTTTGTATCAGGAGGAGCCGGTATTTAACCTGCCATTTCAGGTACTGACTTGCCTGACGGAGATTGATGAACATTTTACGATTTGGCGTTACAAACACGCCATGATGGTACAGCGTATGTTGGGCACCAAAATAGGCACCGGCGGTTCGTCTGGCCACGATTATTTAAAACGCACTACCGAAAAAAACCGTATTTTCACTGACTTATTTAATATGGCGACTTTTTTAGTGCCCAAAGCCAGCCTGCCGTTGTTGCCATCAGCGGTGAAACGTCAGCTTGGTTTTTATTTTGCAGGTAGCGAAAACGCCGAGGGCGCGCGCTAAGCCTAGCTGTTGTTAAAGCACTGATGCTGTTACTGTGGGTTAGATCTTGGATTGAGATTGACACTTGATAACACCAGCAGTTCGGCACCACCAAAAAAGCCCGGGTTTATGTCCGGGCTATTTTTTTGTGTCAGTCAAAGTGTTGTGATCAAATCAGCTTCGGCTGGCAGCACTTTGGGTCAGTACTTGATCTATCTGATGGGGTAATTGCCTGCTGTTAAAAGCTGCTTTAAAAAGTTGCAGGTGCACCGCCGTCAGTGCAGTTAAATCACGCTGATAACCACCACCAATCACAGCGGCCAGCGCAATCTGGCGGTCGCGGCAGCTATTGATCACATAACTGTCACGCGCCAGCACAGCGTCAGTGCTGATATGCAGCAGGCCTAAATCGTCATTTTGATGAATATCCACACCAGCGTCGTACAACACCAAATCTGGCTGATGTAAATCCAGCAGATAATCCAGGCTTTGTTGTACAGCTTCCAGATAAGCGCCATCGTCTGTGGCATTAGGCAGCGCCAGATCCCAGTCCGACTGTTGTTTACGCGCCGGAAAATTTTTATCTCCGTGCAAAGACGCTGTGATGATCTGCGGGTCCTTTTGGAAAATCAGCGCTGTGCCATCGCCCTGATGCACGTCACAATCAAAGATCAGAATTTTATCAACGCCTTGCTGTTGCAGCACTTTTGCCGCTATCGCCAAATCATTAAATAAACAAAAACCGCTGCCTTCAGCGGCAAAAGCATGGTGATAACCGCCGCTTAAATGCAGGGCTAAACCTTGTGCCATGGCAAGTTCTGCCGTTTTGATCGTGCCGCCCACCGACTGCAGGCTGCGCTGATACAGCTCGGGCGACCAGGGAAAACCAATACGGCGCATTGCTTTTGCATCTATGCTGCCTTGTTTTAGTGAATCGATATATTGCGCCTGATGGACCAATGCCAGTTGTTGTTCAGTGGCTGGCGGCGCCTCCACAAAACAGCTGGCCGGCACCTCTGCTTGTTGCAGTGCCTGATATAAAGCGCGGTATTTGCCAATAGGATAACGGTGATTGGGCGGCAGTTGCAGCGCGCTGTAACAAGGATGATAAAGCAGGGCAGGCCAGGGCATCAGCGTTCTCTTTTTTGTTCCAGCCACTGAATTTCTGCTTCGAGCTGGCTAATAGCTTTGCGACAGCGACCAAGCCTTGCGTGTAACGCCAGCTGCAGCTCTGGTGCTTGTTGCTGCTGTGCAGCTTCATGGATCATCTGTAACAGCCGGCGCTCAAATTCATGGGTTTCGCTGAGTTTTTGATACAAGGCCTGATGGGTGCCGCCAAGTTCTGCCAGCAGCTGACCGGCTTTGTGGCGTTGTGGTGCTGTGGCTTCAGTTTTTGCAGTTTTGGCCGGACGCCATTTGCCGTTTTCGCGTTTTCGGATGTCCAGGCAGGCAAAAGCGCGACCCAGCGCCTGCATTTGGGCTGCCAGTTTGACGGCAAGGCGCTGCTGATTTTGCTGTTGTATGAGTAGATAGCTGCTACTGCCGTGCTGCGGATTTTTGGGCAGAGAACTTTGTTGCGGTGAATTTTGTTGTAGCCTTTTTAATATCTGCATCGCTTCCTGCACATAATCAAGCAGTTGTGGCGAGTGACATTGAAAAAGTTCAGAGTCAAACCAGTCACGGCGCTGCCAGGCTGGTGCTGCTTCATCAATACGGCTGGCTTGTTTTGCCAGTTGCAGCAGTTGCTGCTCCAGTGTCGCCAGTTGGCCGGGTTGGTTCAGGGGGGGGCTCATGGGTTGATCCAGGTTTGCCAAATCAGCCGCAGTGCAATCGCCATCACCATCAGCATAAACAAGGGTTTAATCAATTTACTGCCAAAACGGATGGCGGTATGGGCACCAAAATAAGAGCCAACCATCAGACAAAGCCCCATTGCAATACCCAGCTGGTAATGAATATGGCCAAGCACGGCAAAGGTCACCAGTGCAAAACCGTTGGAGACAAAATTCATCGAACGGGCGACACCACTGGTGAGCAGCAAATTAATTTTATAAAGTGCCATAGTCGACACCATCCAGAACGACCCGGTGCCAGGCCCGGCAATGCCATCGTAAAAACCAAGTCCAAGCCCCTGTAATCTTTGGCTTAAGCGGTTCTTTGGGGTGTCTCTGGGCAGCTGCAGCTGATCATCGGCCTGCACTTTGGCAAATAAACTATAAATAGCGGCAATCAGGATCAGCACCGGCAGCACCTTTTCCAGGGTACTTTTACTGATTTGGTCTACCACCAGCACACCAATACAGGCACCGATGGCCGTGGCAATTAGCGCGTGGCGCCAGTAATAAGGGTCAAACAATTTTTTGCGGTAATAAGTAACAGAAGCGGTTAAAGAACCAAAAGTGGCGGCCAGTTTATTGGTACCCAGCACCAGATGAGGCGGTAAACCGGCGGTCAGTAAAGCCGGTACCGTCAGCAGGCCACCACCGCCGGCAATAGCGTCAATAAAACCGGCAAGAAAAGCCACACTGCACAGCAGCAGCATGACTGTGGGATCAAGTACAAATTCCATGGTTACCCGTCAATCTGTTGGCGAAAAGGCGGCAAGGCTTTGAGCATGGCACTGCCGTATGATTTGGTGACCAGACGTCGGTCCAGGATCACAATCCGGCCCTGGTCCTGCTCCTGGCGCAGCAGTCTACCACAGGATTGCACCAGTTTTTTCGCCGCAGCAGGCACTGTCAGTTGTAAAAACGGATTACCGCCTCTTTTGGTTACAGCTTCGGCCATCGCCTCTTCAAAGGGGCTGGTGGGGACAGCAAAAGGCAGTTTAGTGATAATCAGATTGGTCAGCAGTTTCCCCGGTAAATCAAGTCCTTCGGAAAAACTTTGGGTGCCAAATAAAATGCTGCCGCCACCACCTTCAATTTTCATTTTGTGTAAATCCAGCAGTGACTGACGGCTGGCTTCCCCCTGCACCAATAAGGTCCAGTGTTGTTTGCGAAGGGCTGCCGCTACTTGCTCCATTTGCCAGTAAGAGGCAAACAGCACCAGATTACCCTGACTGTTATCAAGGTATGTTGGCAACACTTCTATTAATTCGTCGGTGAATAAATCGGAGGTGGGCTCAGTCCGTAGTTTGGGAATATGGATCACCCCTCTTTCGGCATAAGCAAAAGGCGAATTGACCTGTAAAGTCTGCAAACCCGGATGCTCAGTCAGCCCCAGTTCTCTTTTGGCATAATCAAAGGAATTGAGCGAGGTGAGGGTGGCTGAACATAGCAGCACCGCATGGGCTTTGCTAAATAACAAATCATCCAGCTGAAAACTGACTGACAGTGGGCAGGCATGCGCTCTGAGCTGCTGCTCATGGCGGCTTAACCAGCGCGCCTGATTGACATAAGGATGTTGTGGCACAGACCACAGCTGCCACAGCTGATGCTGCGCTGTATATTTTTGCTCGAGGCTTTGTAGTTCATGTTGCAGCGGTAACAATTGTTTACTTTTTAGCTTGCCGTCTTTCTGGGCGTCCAGCAGATGCTGAAACAGTTTTTCAATACAAGACAGCAATTTTCCGCTTTGTTCGGCCAGGGTGTCGGCCTGACGCTGAAACAGTTCAGGCAAGACTGCATCGGTAAAACGATAATGAGGTTCTTTGCCAAACCAGTCATGTTGCTGTTTTTTCAGCTGTTGCTGCAGTGGTTTGATGGTAGCGATAAAATCCTGCGACAAATCCAGCAACTTCAGGGTTTCTTTAATAGCACTGTGTTGTGGCAGCTGACTTTGCAACTGTTGATACAGCTGCTCACTCTGTTGTTGCCAGGCCGCGCTGTCAAAGTTGAGCAGCGCATCGCCCGAGAAAAAATCACGGCCGCTGTCGGCCAGATGATGGGCTTCATCAATCACATAAATGCAGTCTTCGGGTTTGGGCAAAATGCTGTTACCCGAGGCTAAATCAGCCAGCAGTATAGCGTGGTTCACCACCAGCACCTGACTGCTGTCAATTTCGGCTCTGGCCAGATGAAAAGGGCAGTGATGATGAGCCCTGTGTTGTTTATGGCAATAATAACTGTCGGCCTGAATGCTGTACCAGAGTTTGTCCGGCACAGCAAAAGGCAGACTGTCTTTATCGCCAAGCCAGCGCCTTTCCTGCCAGGCTGTCGCCAGTTTTGCTAAATCAGCCGGGCTGGCTTTATCCAGCCAGGCCGGTAGCAGCTCTGGCTGCTGAATTTGCTGATTTAGCCTTTCGATGCAGGCATAACGCTGCCGGCCTTTGATCAGGGTAAATTCAAAAGGTAAAGCCGCATGCTGTTGAAAAAAGGGCAGGTCTTTATTCACCAGCTGCTCTTGCAGCGCCACGGTTGCAGTGGCGATGACCAGCGTTTTTTTCTTCTCCAGCGCCAAAGGCAAAGCCGCCATCAGATAAGCCAGCGATTTACCTGTGCCTGTGCCTGCTTCAATCAGGCCAATGCGGTCATAACTGTGGTAACTGCCGGCCACTATATTGGCCATTTCTGCCACCAGCTTGTTTTGTGAAGGCCTGGGTTGATAACCGGGCAATGCGGCTTTGATCTGTTGGTGAATGGCTTTGATTTGGGCTTTGCTGGCGCTGCTGAGCATAAATACTCTGTATAAATTTACAGTTGGGGCATTGTACAAAGGCAAATCTGAGCAGGCAAATAAGATTTTTGACAGTTTTTTAGCAGGTCAGATCAGTGAGAGTCTGCACAATAGTGAGCTTTGTATTTATTTGTGTACGAATCGAGTGTGATTCTTGTTTATGATGATTAACTAATTGTTTGGTGAGGATATTTTTCAATTTTCCTTAATAAGTTATATCTGAAGAATCTGCGCTGCCAACTAAAAAACGCCGCAGCAGGGAGTGGTTGTTTACATTGTTGCTGAAAAAATCAGCAAGTTGTCGTGTCGCTAACATGAAAAGTTCAATTCATCTTCACTTTTTTTGTAGGAATTTATGTAAAAGCGATTGACCCTCGCAAAAAAATCACCTTATCATCGGGCAGTCCACTTCTGGCGGTGTGCCGGAATCGACAGCTGCAGGCTGTGAAAGTGACTTACTACACAACAAAATCACGATAACGTGATCCAGGGAGATAAGAATGTTTAATAATCATAAAACTGCAAAAGCTGTGCGCATTGCCCTCGCATTTGGTGCTGCATCTACCGCTATGTTTTCTGCTTCTAGCGCTGTAGCGGCTGAAGAAGAAGCAAAAAAAGTTGAACGTATTGAAGTTACTGGTTCTCGCCTGAAGAGAACTGATATCGAAACTGCAACGCCTATTACCACCATCACTGGCGAAGACATGAAAGCCATGGGTATCCAGGACGTTGGCCAGTTCATGCAATCAAGCCCAATCATGTCTGGTTCTCCAGCTATGACCACCACCAACAACGGTGGTAACGGTGGTACTTTCGTTGAACTGCGTGGTTTAGGTTCAGCGCGTACACTGGTTCTGATCAACGGTCGCCGTGTAGTAAGCTCAGACTTCCAGGGTATCCCAAGCTCAATGATCGAGCGTATTGAAGTTCTGAAAGACGGTGCTTCTGCTACTTACGGTGCTGACGCTATCGCTGGTGTAGTGAACATCATCACTAAGAAAAATTTTGAAGGCGTTGAAGTAACTGCAATGACGAAAGAATATTTCGACGTTGATACTTCAGGTCAAAACAGCTTTAACATCGTTGCAGGTAAGTCTTTCAGCGATGGTAGTTTTCTGGTTGGTTTAGACTACGTTAAAGAAAAACCAATCACTCAAGGTGACGTGAAAAAAGTCGATTTCTTACAGGCTCCGTACTTAATCGACAGCGTGGAAGGTGTAAAAAGCTTCCTGGCAAATGGTCTGATCACTTCAGGCCCTAACGCGAACGCCTTTATCTATGGTTCTGGTTCTACTCCATGTGGTAACTTCACTGTGGCCGGTCGTCCAGGTACCTGGACTAACGGTAAGTGCCCAACAGGTGGTGACGGCAAACCAGCTAATGCTGATATGCGCCGTTATGTAGGTGGTGGTGCGAACAACGACACTTACAACTATGCGCCAATTAACCTGCTGCAAACACCTTACACCAAAGTAAACTTCTTTGTTGAAGGTAACTTCCAGTTAAACGACAGTACCAATATTTACTCTGAAACACGTTTAAACAAACGTGAATCTAACCAGGAACTGGCTGAAACTCCATTTGATACCCAGTTTGACCCAGGTTATGTGTTAGCCAACGGTCGTAACGGTGTATCAAAAGACAACTACTACAACCCGTTTGGCGCTGACGTAAACCGTTCACGTCGTCGTATGGTTGAAGCAGGCCGTACTTTCGAGCAAGACGTAACTCGTTTCCAACAAGTATTTGGTGTTTCTGGTGAGCACAACCTGATTGAAGGCTGGACTTACGATGTATCGGCAAACTATGCCTACTCGCAAAATGCTGACATCGACCGTGGTCAGCTGTTTGGTCCTAACCTGGGTAATGCTTTAGGCCCATCATTTAAAGACGCAGATGGCAATATTGTTTGTGGTACACCAGGTGCCGTAATTGCCGGTTGTGTGCCATTAAACGTATTCGGTGGCCCAGGCACTATCACTAAAGAAATGTTAGATTACATCTCTGCTCCTCTGTTAGATGCCAGCAACAGCGACCTGCTGCAGGTTACAGCATTCACCGGCGGTGACATGTTTGAACTGCCAGGTGGTATGGTTGTAGGTGGTTTTGGTCTTGAATACCTGAAAGAGACCTTTGAGCAGGAACGCGACTCAGGCAAATTCCTGGGCGTAGTGACAGGTAACAAAGGTAAAGTGTTACAAGCTGGCGAATACGACAACAAATCAATTTTTGCCGAGTTTGAAATTCCGTTATTACCAGAGTCTGATTTTGTTAAACGTATGGACCTGAAACTGGGTGCCCGTCGTGACGATTTCGATCACGTTGGTACGTCTAACACTTACCAGGCTGGTTTAGTATGGGAAGTTATTGACGGTCTGATGTTCCGTACTAACTACGGTACTGTATTCCGTGCTCCAACTTTAGATGACCTGTACGGCCCTGCTGCTGACAGCTTCCCACAAGCAGTTGACCCATGTTCAACTTCTACTTGGGCAACAGCAACTCAAGCAACTCGTGACCGTTGTGCTGCTGCTGGCGTTCCAGCTGGTGGTTCACCAAACCTGGATACCCAACAGCTGGCAAAAGTTGGTGGTAACGCAGATGTGAAACCAGAAGAAGGTGATACTTTCACTGTTGGTGTTGCTTATTCACCAGACTTTATTGAAGGTTTAGGCCTGACTGTTGACTACTGGGAAGTGAACATCGAAGGTTCTATCGATGCAATTTCTGCCGGCGACTCACTGCAAGGTTGTTACGTAGGTGGCATTCAGCGCCTGTGTGCGAACGTTGTTCGTGATAACACTGGTTACATCAGCTACGTGAAAGGTCTGACACAAAACCTGTTCGAGAAAAACGCTAAAGGTATCGATACTGAAATTTCTTACAGCATGGATACTGCGATAGGTCGTTTTAACTTCAATACTGTGTGGACTCACTTCCTGCAGCGTGAAGATGAACGTTATGACGGCGCAACTTCAACATTCCAGCTGGCAGATCTGTCTGGTCGTTTTGTGGATGACACATCATACGCATCTAACAAAGCTTCTTTCTCAGTATCTTATGACTGGGAAGATTTGAACGTTGTGTACCGTGCAACTTACATCGGCGGTCTGGAATACAATGCTGCTGACTTCCAATGGGGCTTCGACCCAGAAGAAGTAGAAGGTTTAGTTGCTAAAGTTGATAGCATGCTGTACCACGATATCAGCGCTACTTACAACTTCAGCACTAACAGCATTGTTAGCGTAGGTATTGACAACGTAACTAACGAGTTACCTCCGTTCATCGAAAACGGCTTTAACGGTAACACAGACGAATCTACTTACCGTCTGTTTGGTCGCGGTTACTTCGTGAAGTTCACTCAGAAGTTCTAATCGTCTTTACCAGCCAGCGCTCAGGCGCTGGCACCTATAGACAAAAAACCGGTCATAAAAATGACCGGTTTTTTTATTGTCAATTTAAAACCACCTCCTATGGAGGTGGTGATCGGCTCTGGGGCTATGCCTAAAGAAAGCCCATGCTAGATACTGCGACCAGTTTGTAAGCAACAAATAATGGCAAGAGCAAATATGGATCCGCATTACACGTCTTTGCAGTGACACATTGGCAGCGCGGCTATCAGTGGGTGCGATCGTAGAGTTGCAAATGATGTTGGATATGGAGTCAAGCTAAACCAGCCCCCTTCCAGGGACCTTTTGCAAAGCCACCTCCTATCGAGGTGGTTTTTTACTATGTCATCTGAGTATTCAATAATAGCTCTTGGTTCGTGCGCAAAGAGGGCGACCTGATTGCACATCTAATCTGAGGAGCAGGCCGTTGGTTATTATTTAAAGTGGTTTATCTAGCTGTGATGAACTAACTTGTTTTCTTTATAACGCTGTTCACAGTGCGCGCAGCGCTGACGCGCCGGATCCTGCTGTAATAAATCCCGTTCAATTCTGCTGTCGCAGTCACAACATAAACCATAAAGTCCCATATCCATCTGACTCAGCGCAGCCTGAATCGCTTCCAGCCGGCGGGTTTTGACTTCCAGCTCAGGGGTCAGCCATTGATTCAATAACTCAGGCCAGTGGCTTAGTGGATGACTTTCGAGTCTCAGCAACAGGTCGCTGTATTCGGCTTGTTGCCCTTGTTGCAGATACTGGTAAATAGCAGCACGTTGTTGCTGAATTTCTTCCAGTAACTGGGCTCTGAGCACGGGAGTCAAAGACTGTGACATAACAAACCTCGGTGAATGGGGAGTCATAATGGTTTGATTGTGTCGTGTGCAGCGAAGTACTGCTCTGATGCAGATCAAAACTTACTGAAAAAGCGCCGCTATTATGCTAATTCTGTAGTGCTACAGCGGCTAAATAACAGAAATGTTGTCTGACGCTGAAATTTTTCAGCGCAGTGAGGGGTCTTTATCAGGGGAGCTGCTGAGCCTGAGGCCCGGCAGTGATATACAGTGTTATTATCCGGTGTTATCGACAAATCATAAGGAATTCCAACATGAATATGCTTCATAAAAAAGTTGTTTCTGCGGTAGGTGTTTTAGTTTTAGGCTCAATCAGTACAGCTGCCAGCGCCAATACTTTCCAGGCTACTGAGCTCGCTGCAGGTTATCAGTTATCGGCAGCCGAAGCTTCTTGCGGTGCCGACAAGGTCAAAACTGACGGTAAGAGTAAAGAAGCTAAATGTGGTGCCGACAAAGCGGACAAAGCTAAAGAAGGCAAATGTGGTGAAGGAAAGTGTGGCGAAGGTAAATGCGGTGCTGAAAAAATGGCCGACAAAGCCGCTGATAAAGCTACCGACAAAACCAAAGAAGGTAAATGTGGTGAAGGCAAGTGTGGCGAAGGTAAATGTGGTGGAATGAACTAACATGACGCTGGTATCTGGTGTGGGCCTTGGCTTGCGACGTGAAATGCTGGCGTCTGTCAGTCATGAAAAATCTGCAGTGATTGATTTTTTTGAAGTTGCACCAGAGAACTGGTTACCTTTTGGCGGGGCGCTTGGGCGGCAGTTTCGCGCCTTGACTGAAAGATATACGTTTGCTTGTCATGGTTTGAGTTTATCGCTTGGCAGTCCGGATCCGCTGGATCTGGATTTTGTCAAAGCGCTAAAACAATTTTTGCGACAACACCAAATCAAGCTTTACAGCGAACATTTAAGTTATTGTTCCGCCGGTGGGCATTTATATGACTTAATGCCCATTCCTTTTACCCAGGCCGCCGCCAGATACACTGCAGAGCGTATTTTGCAGGTACAGGATATGCTTGGTCAGCAGTTGGTGGTAGAGAACGTGTCTTATTATGCAGCGCCAGCACAGGAAATGTCGGAGCTGGATTTTACGCTGGAAGTGCTGCAACAAGCCGATTGTGGTTTGTTACTGGACGTCAACAACGTATATGTAAACAGCGTCAATCATGGGTATAACGCACGCGATTTTATTGCGGCTTTGCCATCCGAACGTATTGTTTATGGCCATATTGCCGGCCATTACACTGAGCATCAATCGTTATTAATCGACACTCACGGCACTGCGGTTTGTGATCCGGTTTGGCAATTGCTGCAACATGCTTATGCTTGTCATGGGGTCTTTGCAACTGTGCTGGAACGTGATTTTAATCTGCCACCGATGCCGGAGTTAGAAGCAGAGCTTTGGCACATTAAGGCCTGCCAACAAAGGTCAGCGCAATGCGCAGGGGCAGGGCGATGACAAAAAGCAGCCTTGATTTTCAGGCCGTGCAACAGCAGTTTGCCGCCGCCATTCGTGACCCAGCCAACGCGGCGCCTGCGACTGTAAGCGCTGAATGTATGGCGGTGTATCAGCAGCTGTTTTTTAATAATGTGCAAAATTTTGTCAACAGTGCTTTTCCGGTATTACATTCGTTATATCCGGCGTCGCTGTGGCAACAAAAATTAAGGCAGTTTTTTGCGCAAAGCTCACTCTCAAGTCCTTATTTTCTGGATATTGCCGCAGGTTTTTTTCAGTGGTTCAGCAGCAAGGGGCTGAGCGCTGAGGATCCGGCCTTTGCCATTGAGCTGGCACATTATGAATGGCTGGAGCTTTATCTGGCGACCACGACCAGCGAAGCACAAACACCGCGCCTTGAGACATTGCACAGCACTCAGCCATTGCAGTTTTCAGAACTAGCATTACTCCTTTGTTATCAATATCCGGTGATGCAAATCAGTCGCGACTTTCAGCCTACTGTTGCCGACGGCCCATATTATTTGCTGATGTACCGCAACGACACCGATGAAATTAAGTTTGTCAGTCTGAATGAACTCAGTGCCACTACGATGCAAATTCTCGCCACCACACCAGGCTTATCACTGGATGAGGTACTTGCACAATTAAAGCTATTCATCCCTGCTGCAGATCCTGAAGTGTTGCAGGCTGGCGCCGCTGAATTATTCAGCAAATTTGCACGAAAAGGCGTGATCCGAGCTTTCCAAGCGGGCTAAAATTCATTACCATGTCGGCCTTTCTTTTAGCCCTTTAGCAGTGGGAAAACACGATGGCAGACGAGAATTTTAAAGAGTCTTTTGGTGTGGCTCAATTTTTAGGTTTTATCGCGGTGTTTGTGGGCCTGCTGTGTCTGGTACCCATTTTACGCTGGCTGCAAATTCTCGGTTAAGTGAACCCTGAGTCAGCAAAACCGCCGTTTGGCGGTTTTTTTGTCAGTACAACTTTTGACCTGATAACGATTGAATAATGAGAGTGATGGTTTAATGAATAACCCTACAGAATTTACCCGGATGCTGGAACAAGTGATTAAATCAGTGCCGGATTATCCAAAACCTGGCATTTTATTCCGTGATGTCACCAGTCTGATGCAGAACCCGCAGGCTTTTGCCGCAGTGATTGATAACTTTAAACAACATTACGCCAACCAGGGTTTTACCAAAATCATTGGCACAGAGTCCCGTGGTTTTATTTTTGGTGCACCGCTGGCTTATGCGCTGGGTGTTGCTTTTGTGCCGGTACGTAAACCTGGTAAATTGCCCCGTGAGCGTATTGCCCAGAGCTATCAGCTGGAATACGGCGAAGACACACTGGAAATTCATACCGACGCCATAGTACCTGGTGATAAAGTATTGTTAGTTGACGATTTATTGGCAACTGGTGGTACTATTGATGCTACAACCCAGTTAGTACGCCGTTTAGGTGGTGAAGTGGCGGATGCGGCTTTTGTCGTGAATCTGCCCGACCTTGGCGGTGACAAACGTCTGGCGGCATTACAATTAAAGGTATACGCCCTGATTGATTTTGCCGGTCATTAAGTGATGTGGTGGCGCTTATTGCGCCACCCCGGCATTCAGGCATAAAAGGAAGGCAGATGAGTTATCAGGTGTTAGCGCGTAAATGGCGGCCACAAAATTTTGCCCAGCTGGTCGGGCAGGATCATGTTAAAGCTGCCTTGATCAACGCGCTCACCCAAAATCGTCTGCACCACGCTTATCTGTTTACCGGCACCCGGGGTGTTGGTAAAACCACCATAGCCCGTATTTTTGCCAAAAGCTTAAACTGCGAAAAAGGGGTCACTGCCACTCCTTGTGGTGTCTGTAGTGCCTGTGTCGAAATTGATAAAGGCTATTTTGTTGATTTACTGGAAATTGACGCCGCATCCCGCACTAAAGTCGAAGACACCCGCGATTTACTCGACAATGTGCAATACGCGCCCAGCCGTGGCCGTTATAAGGTTTATCTGATAGACGAAGTGCATATGCTGTCTAAACACAGTTTTAATGCACTGCTTAAAACGCTGGAAGAACCGCCACCTCATGTAAAGTTTTTACTGGCGACCACAGATCCACAAAAACTGCCGATTACAGTGTTATCACGTTGTTTGCAGTTCAGTTTAAAAGCCTTAAGCCAAAGCCAGATCAAACAACATTTGGCCTACATCCTGGGCCAGGAACATATTCAGGCCGAAGACGAGGCGCTGGCCTTGCTGGCACGCGCTGCCAAAGGCAGTTTGCGCGACTCACTGAGTTTAACTGATCAGGCGATAGCCCAGACCAATGGTCAGATTGCGCTCGGGCCGGTGCGGGAAATGCTGGGTTTACTGGAACAATCCTGGGCCGAGCTGTTGCTGCAGGATGTATTAAACCGCGACCTTGCCGCGATGCAACAACATTTGCTGCAATTAATAGCCCAGCACAGCCAATACCAATCGGTGCTGGATGATATGCTGGCGCTGCTGCATCTGGCGGCTTTGTGTCAGTTCCAGCTCAATGCTGCCGAACTGGCGCTGACCGAATCGGCTTTTGTCCGTGCCGTGGCCAAAACCCATTCAGCGGAAATGATTCAGCTGTATTACCAGTTGCTGTTAAGTGGCAAAAAAGATTTAGCTTATGCGCCGGATCAGCGTATAGGCCTCGAAATGGCGTTGCTGCGTGCTATTGCTTTTGTGCCGGCCAGTGGCAACGAGCCGGTACAGGACTCAGCCCACAGTGCCAGAGCGGCAGCGCTAAGTGCAGCCGGTATTCCGGCGCAGACAACGCAGGTGCAAACACAGCAGCAAGCTGCGTCAGGCCATGTGGCTGATCATACAACCGCTCAGCAACAAAGCCAGAATACAGAGGCCGAAACTGCTCTGGGTGATGCCGCTGCGCAGGCAGTTGCCGTTGCTGCAGAAAATATTTCTGCACAGCATCTTGGTGCAGACCAACCGGGAGCATCAGCAGCAACTCAAGCCATAGCAGCACCAGCGGTCGATCCTGTAACTGCCAGCATTCTGGCAAGGCGTGGACTTTCAGCAGCATTACCAGGAGCCGATGACGGAAAAAAGTCTGAGCGCCAGCCGGCGCCGGTTGTTCAGCAGTTCGCAGCTAGCCGAGTCACAACACCTGCTGCAGCAGCGCAAGTTCAGCCGCAAAGGCCAACAGCACAGCCACAACCTGCCGCCGCTGCAACCTCAACCCCAACCCGAGAAGTTCAGCCTGTCACGACAACATCATGGGGGGGCGCTGCAGTCTCTGAACCAGCCCTCACGCCAGTGCCTGGCGCTGCTATCAGCGATACCGGTACTCTTCCCGCTACTGCTATTCAGGTAGCGCCCGCTGAGCCGTTCGCCACTGAACCTTTAGTTACTGAGCATACTTTGGCGAGCACCAATCCGGTAGCTGTGGTCGATGAGGACAGTGAAGAAGCAGAAGCGCTGAGTCACCATGCGCCTGCTGCTGCCATGGTCAATACCGATGATTCGGAAGATGAACCCGATCCTGTGGCTGATAGCGCCGGTGGCGACTGGGCCTGGCAACAATATCAGGCCGCCGAAGAAACAGCGGCCGTAGCACAAAGCAGTCAAAACACAGCAGCACCTATTCGCCATGCTCTGCTGGAGAGTTTGCAACCTGTGGCAGAGGACACCGATTTTGCCAGCGAAGCCATAGCTCAGCCGGAATTATCGCCCGAAGCGCTGGGGCAGGTGATGGAGTTTGATGGTGTGATAGGCGCCCACAATTTCGCCGTTCGCACTGCCAGTCAGGTTGACAGCTGGGCGGCCCGCATAGATCAGCTCGCCATCGGCGGCCTGATGCGGTTATTCCTGCTGCACTCAAGTCCAAAATTACAGGACAATCAGTTAGTGTTAACTGTCAGTCATAGCCAGCGACATCTGGACAACGAAAAAAACCGTCAGACGCTGGCCAGAGTATTATCGGCTTCTTATGGCAGCGAACTTTTGGTCAGTGTGGAGTTTGCTGAACAAGTGCCGGATTGTCCGCAGGCCATTCAACAACGCATCGATGACGCCCGCAGGCTCTATGTACAGCAACTGCTGGCGCAAGACCCCTTGGTGCAGGCGATGCAACAACAGTTTGGCGCTGAATTATTGGCAGAGACGCTGAGCGTCAGCTAACCGCTGTAAAGCGGATGTGCTGGCAAAGCCAGCGCTTGGCAAGCGCTCTCTTGTATTTTCAGCGTATTCTGATTATCGTGTCGCCACTATAAATAACGCAGGGTGCAGCCCTGCAGTCCACTGCAGTGCCGGTTCGGCGGCTGCGAACAGACAAACAGCCGCACGCGGTCTGAAAACAAAAGAGAGCACAATTATGTTTAAAGGTGGCATGGGTAATATCATGAAACAGGCGCAGGCTATGCAGGAAAAAATGCAGCGCGCCCAGGAAGAAATCGCCCGGATGGAAGTGACAGGTGAAGCAGGTGCCGGCATGGTTAAAGTGACGATGCTTGGCAATCACAACGTGCGCCGAGTCAGCATCGACGACAGTCTGATGCAGGATGACAAAGAAATGCTGGAAGATCTGATTGCCGCAGCCATTAACGATGCAGTGCGCCGGGTTGAAGAAAGCAGCAAAGAAAAAATGGCTGGTGTGGCCGGTGGTATGCAATTACCGCCAGGTTTTAAGATGCCGTTTTAATCTGGTTGCTGGTTAAGTTAAGGACGTTCCGGTATGGCAAAACATACAGCCATGGTGCAGCAACTGATTGATGCACTTCGGGTTTTACCTTCAGTTGGGCCTAAATCGGCCCAGCGTATGGCGTATCAGTTACTGGAACGTAACCGTGAAGGTGGGGTGATGCTGGCCAAAGTACTGGCCAACGCCATGGAAAAAGTCGGTCATTGTCAGCAATGCCGTACTTTTGCCGAAGAGCCACTGTGCCCTATTTGTCAGGACAACAGCCGCAGCCAGAGCGCTTTGCTTTGTGTGGTTGCCAGTGCGGCAGATTTATACGCCATTGAACAAACAGGCCTTTTTTCCGGCCGTTATTTTGTGCTGGGCGGTCAGTTATCGCCGCTTGATGGCATAGGCCCGGCTGAGCTGGGGCTGGACTTGTTGGCAAGCCAATTGGCGCAAGGTGCGATCCAGGAAGTGATCCTAGCCACCAACCCAACCATCGAAGGGGATGCCACCGCTTTTTATATTGCTGAGCTTTGTAAAAAACACCAAATTCAGGTATCCCGTCTGGCCCAGGGCATGCCTGTGGGTGGTGAGCTGGAATATGTTGACGGCAGCACCCTGTCTTATGCCTTAAGTGGCCGCAAACCTTTTTAAGCTTCTGAACATCAAAGCCGTCGCGCTCTGCTGAGGGAAAACCCTGCAAAACGCAGGGCTTCCCCTTGAAAGTTTTTTTCACCTCCCCCATATAGCTGTCAGCCCAAAACTTCACCGGCCTGGCGTAACACTGCGCAATAAAAAACTGCATTCGATGCAAAACGGCTGGTGGTTTTTCATTTGAAGTCCGGATTGTGTGGCGCCTTTGGCTATCACACTGTTAAACAGGAGCGGTACATGACTGAAACAACACAAAAACAAACGCATGGCTTTCAGGCTGAAGTGAAACAACTGCTGCAGTTAATGATCCATTCGTTGTATTCCAATAAAGAAATTTTCCTGCGTGAACTGGTATCCAACGCCTCAGATGCTGCCGACAAGCTGCGCTTTTTAGCCTTATCTGACAGCGGCCTGTATGACAATGACGGTGAGTTAAGAGTCCGGATCAGTCTGGATGATAATGCCAAAACCATCACCATCAGTGACAACGGCATCGGGATGACACGCGATGAAGTGATCAGCCACTTAGGCACCATCGCCAAATCCGGCACCAAAGAGTTTTTCTCACAATTATCCGGTGAAGCCAGCAAAGATTCGCAGCTGATTGGTCAGTTTGGTGTGGGCTTTTATTCAGCCTTTATTGTGGCTGACAAAGTGACAGTACGTACCCGCAAAGCCGGCATGCCAGCTGACAGTGCTGTGGAATGGGAATCTGCCGGTGAAGGTGAATACAGCATCAGTCCTATTGTCAAAGACAGCCGTGGTACCGACATTATTCTGCACCTGCGCGAAGCGGAAACCGAGTTTTTAAGCCCGTGGAAAGTGGAAAGTATTGTCACTAAATACTCAGATCATATCTCTATCCCGGTGCAAATGTGGCAGGAAGGGACAGCAGAGCGTGACGGTGAAGACGGCGAGAAAATTCCGGCCACCGAAGGGTACTGGAAAGCTGTGAATAAAGCCACAGCCCTTTGGATGCGTGACAAATCCGAAGTGTCTGATAACGAATATCAGGAATTTTATAAGCATATTTCACACGACTGGACAGAGCCGCTGAGCTGGAGCCACAACAAAGTGGAAGGCAACAGCAACTACACCAGTTTGTTGTATGTGCCGAAAAAAGCACCTTTTGATTTATGGAACCGTGAAGCCCGGCATGGCCTGAAACTTTATGTGCAGCGTGTATTTATCATGGATGACGCTGAGCAGTTTATGCCAAGTTACCTGCGTTTTATCAAAGGTGTACTGGATTCCAGCGACTTACCGCTGAACGTGTCTCGTGAAATCTTACAAGACACCAAAGTGACCCAGAGCCTGCGTAAAGGTTGCACCAGCCGCGTGCTGAAAATGCTGGAAAAAATGGCCAAAGCGGAAGATCAAACTGAATACCAGACCTTCTGGAATGAGTTTGGTCAGGTGATGAAAGAAGGCCCGGCCGAAGATTTTGCCAATAAAGAAACTATCGCCAAATTATTACGTTTTGCTTCAACGCACGAAGACAGCAGCGAGCAAAAAGTTGGGCTGGAAGCTTATGTCAGCCGGATGAAAGAAGGCCAGGATGAGATTTATTTCCTGGTGGCCGACAGTTATGAAGCGGCCAAACACAGTCCGCATCTGGAAGTACTGCGTAAAAAAGGCATTGAAGTGCTGCTGTTGTCGGATCGTATTGACGAATGGCTGATGCAGCATCTGACAGAATTTGACGGTAAAAAGTTACGTTCAGTGGCTAAAGGCGGGCTGGATCTATCGAAACTGGATGATGAAGAAACCAAAAAGGCCCAGGCCGAAACTGAGCAGCAATTTGCCGCTGTGGTGGCACGTTTTAAAACCGCTCTGGGCGAGCAGGTAAAAGATGTCAAAGTCAGTCACCGTTTGACCGACAGCCCTGCTTGTGTGGTGACCGATGAGTTTGATATGAGCACTCAGATGATCAAACTGATGGAATCAGTGGGTCAGAAAGTGCCTGATGTTAAGCCCATTTTTGAACTGAACCCCGAACATCAGCTGGTGAAACATATTGCTGACGAGCAGGACGAAAGCCGCTTTAAACAGTGGGCTGAAGTGTTGCTCGATCAAGCCTTACTGGCAGAACGTGGCAGCCTGAAAAACCCGGCTGGTTTTGTCGGTCGGTTAAATGCCTTGTTGTTAGATCTGGCAAAATAACCTTTGTTCTGATGCAGCGAAAAAGGATGAGCCCAGGTGCTCATCCTTTTTTTTTTGCTCAAGAGGATATTTTCTTTAGGTATAACTAAAGGGGGAGGGGCAGGATTTAATAGTGATTGCATTAAACTCATGATTTTATTAATTATATTTAGCTGATTTATATAAAAACTATTGGTTGCGTTTTAACCGCTATCACAAGTTATTATTTTCCGTTGATTTTTTGTCTGCCAGCTATGCCCCGAATTACCTGCACTTTGGTCTAATAACATCAGGGAAAGCACAGCCAAAACATGAAAAAACAGCTTGTTATGATGAAAAATGCTGTTAAAACTGTGATTGCACAGGTTAAGACCAAAGTTGGCTTGACTTATCTGATGAGCAGCCTTTGGGCGACAAATTTCTTGTCTGATGACGGACATTGTGTAAAGATCCAAAGCTTGTGACTATTGGATCAAACCGCAGCTATTCGAGGTTTTTTGTATGCGTATTATTTTGTTGGGTGCCCCAGGTGCCGGTAAGGGAACTCAGGCACAGTTTCTGATGAATAAGTTTGGCATTCCACAAATTTCGACCGGCGATATGCTGCGTGCTGCCATTAAAGAAGGCACACCTCTGGGTTTAGCGGCAAAACAAGTGATGGACGCTGGCCAACTGGTGTCTGATGACCTGATTATTGGTCTGGTAAAAGAGCGTATTGCCAAAGCCGATTGTGCCAATGGTTTCCTGTTAGACGGTTTCCCTCGTACTATTCCGCAAGCCGACGCGATGAAAGACAATGGTGTTGCTGTGGATCACGTGATTGAGTTTGACGTGCCGGACGATGTGATTGTGGAGCGGATGAGTGGCCGCCGTGTACATCCTGCTTCTGGTCGTGTGTACCACATCAGCTATAACCCGCCAAAAACAGCAGGTAAAGATGACGTCACAGGTGAAGATTTAGTGATCCGTGAAGATGATAAAGAAGAAACGGTGCGCAAGCGCCTGGCTATTTATCATGAACAAACTGAACCGCTGGTGGGTTATTACCGTAACCAGGCCGAGCAGGGGCTGACCAAATACCATCATTTAGACGGTACAGCACAGGTAGAAGCAGTCAGTAATCAATTGGCTGCTTTGCTGGCTTAAGCCGGCACTGTGTAAAAAACCCACCTTCAGGTGGGTTTTTTTATCCCTGCAATAACGAAAAGCGCAATGCAATTTTTGTCAGCACTGTCAGTTTGCATAGTGTTAAACTTCGCAACAGTTTGATTTATAGGGATTGCCATTGTATGACATCCAGGCACCTCAGTTTACCTTTGTCTCAATATGCGGTGGTGTTGGTTAATCTGGGTACACCGGATGAGCCAACGGTACCGGCCATTCAGCGTTATTTAAAACAGTTCTTGTCCGACCAAAGGGTGGTCGATTATCCGGCCTGGCTTTGGCAAATCATTTTACGTGGCATTATTTTACCTTTTCGTGGCCGCCGGGTGGCCAAACTGTATCAGTCGATCTGGTGGCCTGAAGGCTCGCCACTTCGGGTGATCACCGAACGTCAGACAGCAGCACTTTCGTCCCGTTTAATGATGGCTGGTATGCCGGTCCAGGTCAGATATGCCATGACCTACGGTAACCCTTCGATCAGTTCTGTGCTGTACGAGCTGCGTGCACAAGGGGTTGAGCGTTTTGTGGTGTTGCCGCTTTATCCACAATATTCGGCCACCACCACTGCAGCTATCTCCGATCAGCTGGCGCACTATCAGCTGCAACAGCGGGATCTGCCGCAGATCCGGCTGGTGAAAAACTATCATCACGAATTGACTTATCGTCAGGCACTGGCGGGCTCAGTACGGGCCCATTGGCAACAACATGGCCAGGCTGATGCATTGTTATTGTCATTTCATGGTATTCCGGAGCGTTTTGTCAGGCTTGGTGATCCATACGAACGGCATTGCCGAGAAACCGCAGCCAATCTGGCGGCCGATTTAGGCCTGACTGCTGAGCAGGTGCTGGTGAGTTTTCAGTCCAGGGTTGGCAAAGAAAAGTGGCTGCAACCTTATACCGATCAGTTACTTGAGCAATTACCAGCCAAAGGTATTAAAAAGTTGCAGGTGTTATGTCCGGCATTTTCGGCTGATTGTCTGGAGACTCTGGAAGAAATTGCGGTAGAAAACTGCGAAGTTTTTCTGCATGCTGGAGGCGAAAGTTATCAGTACATCAAGGCGTTAAATGACTCGCCTTGCCATATTCAGCTGTTTGCGCAGCTGGCATTACAACAATTACAGGGTTGGTAGTATGACTTTATTGATCACACCTTATTATGCCGCGGCACTGGCCGTATTTTATGTGGGTCTGGCGGCGCTGGTGATCCGCCAACGTTTGAAAAACCGTGTTGGTTTAGGCGACGGTCAAAAACCGGCGCTGGTCACAGCCATCCGGGTACATGGCAACTTTGCCGAGTATGTGCCGCTGCTGTTGGTGCTGTTATTGCTGCTGGAAATTCAGCAGGCTCCATTGTGGCAGTTGCATCTGATTGGTGGCCTGACGCTGGCTGGTCGCGTTTTGCATGCCATTGGATTGAATAAAACCCAGGGCACTTCGGCGCCACGCTTTCTTGGCATGGTGTCTACTTTTGCCGCTTTATTGGCATCCGCCGCATTTTTAGTGATCTAATGATGGCCGTGTCACAGGTGTTTCCGGCAGAGCAGCAGCCAAAGCTGAAGGTCACAGGTCAGGGAGCGCCTATACTGCTGCTGCACAGTTCACTCAGTAGCCATAAACAGTGGTTACCGCTCGCAGCATTATTGTCTGAGCAATATAGTCTGTGGTTACCCGACTTACAGGGTTATGGCAGCAACAAAGTTGTTGCTGCTGGCTTGACGCCTGAATGGTCTTTGGCTGCTGAAGCGGACGCTATCATGGCGTTGTTAAGTCCTGAGCAAAAAAACGCCGATCTTATCCTGATAGGCCACTCTTATGGTGGTGCTGTAGCGTTGCATCTGGCGCGCACTCACAAACTGAAGGTTAAAGCCTTGGTGTTATTTGAGCCTGTGGCTTTTCATCTGTTAGCTGGTGAAAGTTCGTCTGAGGCGCAAGCCCTAACGGCAGAAGTTAAATTGCTCTCGCAGCAGATGCCGACACTCGCGGCTTGGGACGCGGCCCGGCTTTTTGTCGATTATTGGCAACAAAAGGATTATTTCCGTTTTCTTCCGGCCAGAATGCAGCAACAAATGGCTGCTCAGGTATGGAAAGTGCCGCAGGATTTTGCCGCTTTAATAGGTGAAGCCGCCACTAAGGCCGATTACGCCAGGCTGCAGATGCCGGTGTTGTTAATGCGTGGTGCTGATAGCCGAAGGGCTGCCTTATTGGTGGCTGAGCTGCTGGCACAGAGTTTAACTCAGGTGCAAACCACAACGCTGCCGACGGGCCATATGGGACCGCTGACAGCGCCGGATTTAGTGAATCAGCAAATTATGGATTTTTTAGCCGGGTTATAACAACACAAAACCCGGCCGTTATTTCTGCCTGTTAGCTACCGCTTGCTACTGTCAGCACCGCAGGCTCTGAATTAGCAGCTGGTTGTTGGTTCAGTAAAGTGGTGGGTTGTGCCTGACCTATAGCAATTTTGCGTGGTTTTAACGCTTCCGGAATTTCCCGCACCAGTTCAATATGCAACAAACCATTGTGCACATTGGCGCCTGTCACGCGGATATAATCCGACAGCTGGAATTTACGTTCAAAGTTGCGCTCGGCAATGCCCTGATGCACAAAACGGCGACCTTCGGTTTTGTCGGCTTTTTGCCCTTTCACCAGCAGGGTGTTGTGTTCGGTTTCCAGTGATAATTCGTGTTGTTCAAAACCCGCCACCGCCATGGTGATGCGGTACTGATCTTCACCGGTAATTTCAATATTGTAGGGTGGATAAGCCGGCTGTTTTTCATTGCGGGCTGCTGCATCCATTAACGATGCCAGGTGATCAAAACCAATAAATGAACGATAAAAAGGAGAAAAATCTAAAGTTGTCATATCCAATTCCTCATCTGAAGCAAATTAGTTAAATAACTGTTTTACAAGGTGGTATTCGCGTGAATTCCACAGAACAGGACCCTTATCAGGCATCCTGTTTCATAAAATAGGGGCGTTGTTTTTGCTTTCAAGAGGGCGGGGCAAAATTTCTAACACAGGCCAAAGTTGCTTAGAGTTGGCTTAGCGCTGGCTTCAGCCTGTGTTGTTGCCTTCATCAGGTTTTGGTGATTTCTTTGAGTTTATTCAGTGCGGCCTGATAATCCGGTTCCTGTGACAGCAGCGGGACCAGCTGTTGGTACACCAGAGTACCTTTGGCATCGATAATCAGCACGGCCCGGGTCAGAATGCCCATGTCCTTGATTCTTAAACCATAGTTACTGCCAAAGTCGCCCCAGACTGCATCAGATAACACCTGTAGTTTGTCGACTTGTTCTTTTTGGCAAAAACGTTTTTGTGCAAAGGGTAAATCGGTGGAAATAGTCAGTAGCACCACATCTTTAGGCAGGCTCGCGACTTGTTCATTAAATTTTTTTGTCTGGATGGAGCAGACACCGGTGTCGATACTTGGCACTACACTAAGCAGCACGGTTTTCCCTGAAAAATCACTGAGTTTCACCGCTTTAAATGCTTGATCGGCCACTTTAAAGTCGGGTGCTTGCTGCATTAATTGCACCGGGGTGCCTTGCAGTTCCAATGGTCTGTCGCCGGCTTTGACTTCAGAGAGCCTGACCGGCAAATTGGCCGTTAAATCGGCAGCCAGGGCTGAATTCAGCACCAGCGCAAAACAAACACTGTATTTGAACACAGCAGATAAATTTTTCATCTTTTGTTCCTGTTATCTTTGAAAATAATGTAAATACAATTGCTTATGTCGATGATTTTGAGGAAAAAAGCCTTTGTTTTGATTCGCACAATCAAAGGTTCAGCGCTACACTGGACTTAACAATACGTGAATCAGGTGTCTAATGGTAGCAGCGGTATTAATCTGTGATGATTCAAATCTGGCACGCAAACAAATGGCCCGCAGTCTGCCGGCGCAGTGGCAGGATAAAATTTATTTTGCCGGTCATGGTCAGGAAGCTCTGGAAGTTTTAAAGCGTCAGCCTATCGATTTATTATTCCTTGATTTGAATATGCCGATCCTCGACGGCTACGAAGTGCTGCAGGCTATTGCTGAGCAAAAAATACCGGTCAAAGTCGTGGTGGTATCCGGTGATGTGCAGCCTGAGGCCCGCGAGCGGGTGATGGCTTTTGGTGCTCTGGATTTTATCCGTAAACCTGTGGCGGCCGATAAACTCACCGAAGTGCTGGCGCAGTTTGAAGCCCAGCATACAGCGTCAGACAGTAAAAAAGTGCAGGAAAGAGCCATTGAGCTCAATCAAACCAGCAGAAGTTTTGTGCTAGACCCTGTGCTGCGGGACGTGTTTCAGGAGCTGACCAACGTGGCTATGGGCCAGGCCGGTGATCTGCTGGCAAGGCTTCTTAAAGTATTTGTTAAGTTACCCATCCCTAATGTTAATGTCATTGAAGTCAGCGAGCTGCATATGGCCATTGCTTCGGTGGAACAAAAAGAAACCACTTCGGCAGTGTGTCAGGGTTTTATCGGGGGCGGGGTGTCGGGTGAAGCTTTGCTTATCCTGAATGATTCCAGTTTTGTTGATATTGCCAAACTGATGAATTACGAAGGCAAACTCAATACCAAAGCCGAACTCGAATTATTAATGGATATTGGCAATATTTTGATAGGAGCTGTACTTAAGGGGCTGGCTGAGCAGATTGATATGTCGTTCAGTCAGGGGCATCCGGTGGTGCTCGGTCAGCATGCGCCGGTTAGTGAGATGATTAAAGCCAATGCCAAACGCTGGAAAAGAACGCTGGCCATTGAAATCAGCTATGGCATCGAAAACTACAATATTAATTGTGATTTGCTGCTGCTGTTTACTGAAGACAGCATTAAAACGCTGAATTACAAAGTCGAATTTTTGTTAGAAGAGTAGTTATGTCACAAATAAACTCTGATGTTGCCGAAGTTCACTGGTTATTAGATATGTTCCAGACCGTTGATGTGGGTCTGGTGGTGCTGACTGCCGATTATAAAATTCAGGTCTGGAATGGTTTTATGGAAAACCACAGTGGTTTAACACCACGCCAGGTGCGCGACAGATATCTGTTTGATTTGTTTTCTGAAATTGATGAAGGCTGGTTAAAACGTAAATGTGATCCGGTGATTTTGCTGAAAAACCGCGCCTTTACTATCTGGGAGCAGCGCCCTTACATTTTTAAGTTTCGCAACTACAGGCCCATCACAGGCTCTGCTGACTATATGTACCAGAACAGCACTATATTCCCAATCACCGATGTGCGTGGTGTAGTGACCCACCTTTGTATGATTATTTACGATGTCACAGACGTGGCAGTCAGCAGGCTTGAGCTGGAGTCGATGAACGGCCAGTTGAAACAGCTGTCAAAAACTGATTTTCTGACTGAGCTTAATAACAGGGGCCATTGGGAAGATGCACTGATGCATGAGTTTAAGCGGCTCAAACGCAGTGGCCATCGCAGCAGTTTACTGATGTGTGACATCGACCACTTTAAAAGAGTCAACGACACCTTTGGTCATGCCGCCGGCGATGCGGTGATAAAGGCGGTGGCGCAGGCGGTGAAAAAAAATCTGCGGGAAACTGACGTGGCAGGGCGTTATGGCGGCGAAGAATTTGCCGTGTTGCTGGTGGATACCACTGAAGATCAAGCGATGTATTTTGCCGAACGGCTGAGAAAAACAGTAGAAAGTCTGGCCATTGAATATAACCAGCAAATTCTGAAAGTGACGGTCAGTGTTGGTATTGCTGAATACAACAGCGACATGCTGGAACACCGGCAATGGCTGGAGGCCGCTGACAAAGCGCTTTATACCTCCAAAGCCAATGGCCGTAATCAGGTAACTTTGTGTAGTGCTCAGCCCAAAGTTTCTTCATAAGCCAAAGTGGGCTAAAGCGATAAAAAATTGCAATCTGAGATAAAAAACACCGCAGCAGCGGTGTTTTTTATCTGGTTCACACCAAACCCTTAAACGGGTCTGGTGTGATGCAGTGTTGTTATTAGCCGCACTGAAGTGTTTAGTGCGTGCTGTCAGCTGTTGCCGATAGCAGTGCCTGGTTTTGGTTACACCGGCACCATCATCAGTTGGGTAATGGAGTTATCTTCATTCAGTTGCTCGAGCCGGACGGTGAAACCCCAGAGCCGATGCAGATGTTTCAGCACTGACGGATAACTTTCGGCAAGCGGCACCCTGTTATTGGGGATAAAACGTAAGGTTAGTGAGCGGTCGCCGCTGACATCGACATTCCACACCTGAATATTGGGTTCGATATTACTCAAATTATATTGAGCCGACAGCATTTGCCGGATCTTCTGATATCCCTCGTTATTATGAATAGCGGCAACTTCCAGTGAGTTGTCTTTATCATCATCGACAATGGCAAAAAGGTGAAAATCACGGATTACTTTTGGAGATAAATACTGGCTGATAAAACTTTCATCTTTAAAGTTTTGCATTGCAAAGTGTAAGGTTTGCACCCAGTCGGAGCCCGCAATATCCGGAAACCATTGTTTATCTTCGGCAGTTGGCTGTTCACAAATACGACGGATGTCGGTAAACATGGCAAAACCAAGTGCATAAGGGTTGATGCCGGAATAATATTTTGAGTTATAGGCAGGCTGGAACACCACATTGGTATGGTTGTGTAACACTTCCAGCATAAATTTGTCGGTGACCAGGCCTTCACCATACAGATGCTGCAAAATGGTGTAATGCCAGAAAGTTGCCCAGCCTTCGTTCATCACCTGAGTTTGTTTTTGTGGATAAAAATACTGTGAAATTTTGCGCACTATCCGCACTATCTCGCGCTGCCAGGGTTTTAATAAAGGTGCATTTTTTTCAATAAAATACAGGATGTTTTCCTGTGGCTCGGCCGGAAAGTGACGCTCTTGCGTGACAGCATGCTGCTCTTTATTTGGAATGGTTTTCCATAGCTGATTCACCTGAGACTGCAGATAACTTTCCCTGTCTTTTTGCCGGCGCTGCTCTTCATCCATCGAGATTTTTTGTGGTCTTTTATAGCGGTCAACACCGTAGTTCATCAGGGCATGGCAGGAGTCGAGAATATCTTCAACTTCGCTGACACCATATTTTTCTTCACAGTCACTGATATATTTTTTGGCAAAAACCAGATAGTCGATAATAGAAGAGGCGTCTGTCCAGGTTTTAAATAAATAGTTGTTTTTAAAAAAAGAGTTATGTCCATAACAGGCATGAGCCATTACCAGTGCCTGCATGGTAATGGTGTTTTCTTCCATCAGGTAAGCAATACAGGGATTAGAGTTAATGACAATTTCATAGGCCAGTCCCATATGGCCTCTTTTGTAGTTTTGTTCGGTCTGAATAAACTTTTTGCCATAAGACCAGTGGTGGTAACCAATAGGCATGCCCACGCTGGAATAAGCGTCCATCATTTGTTCGGCGGTGATAATTTCAATCTGATTCGGGTAATAATCGAGCTGATAAAATTTAGCAACCCGCTCAATTTCAGTCTGATATTGCTGCAGCAGTTCAAAAGTCCAGTCCGGACCATCAGACAGCGGCTGCACTGTTGCAGCTGTGGTTTTTCGTTTAGCGGTCATAGCGCACTCCTTAGCAGCACGGGGCCGCAGGCATTCTGATTAGCTGGCACCATGTCAGGCTGATTGCCTGTTCACACTTTTGCGAAACAGTTCGCGGAACACCGGATAAATATCACTGACCTGACGGATAGGCTGAATGGCAAAATTATCAAAGCTACGCAGCAGTTTTTCATATTCCAGCCACAGGCTTTGATGCGGTCTTTGTGTAATTTCGATATAAGCGTAATAACGCACCCAGGGCAGCAATTCTTCGGTCAAAATAGTGGCACATTGCGGGCTGTCGTCGGCCCAGTTGTCGCCGTCCGACGCCTGAGCTGCGTAGATATTCCACTGAGTGGGGTCATATCTTTCTTTAACAATGTCAGCCATCAGTTTCAGTGCACTGGACACTATGGTGCCGCCGGTTTCCTGTGAATAAAAAAACTCCTGCTCATCGACTTCTTTGGCCTGAGTGTGGTGGCGGATATAAACCACATCAACATTTTTGTAGCTGCGGCTTAAGAACATATAAAGCAGAATATAAAAACGTTTGGCCATGTCTTTGGTGGCTTGATCCATTGAACCTGATACGTCCATCAGGCAAAACATCACAGCTCTGCTGGTTGGCTCCGGCCTTTTGGCAAAATTGCGAAAACGCAAATCAAAACTGTCGATAAAAGGCACGGCGGCGATGCGTTTTTTCAGCTCTTCCACTTCAGCTCTGAGTTGCTGCAGCTTATGTTGATCCGGCACCGCTTCCTGCTCAAGCAGGGTGATTTGTTGTTCCAGTTCGTTCAGTGCCTTTTTCTTGCCGGCACTCATGGCAACACGACGGGCCAGCGAACCTTGCAGCGACCTGACAATATCAATATTGCTGGGTACCCCTTCCGAGCGGTAACCAGCGCGTACATTCTTAAATTGCACCAACTTATCTAACTGATTTTTCTTGAGATTTGGCAGTTCTAAATCTTCAAACAATAAATCCAGGTATTCGTCTTTTGAAATGGAAAACACAAATTCGTCTTCACCTTCACCATCCTGACTGGCGTCCCCCTGACCTGAACCGCCGCCCTGACCACCCAAAGGTCTTTTGATCCTGTCGCCCGGGCTGAACTGATCATTGCCCGGATGGATCATTTCTCTGTGCCCCCCTTTGCCCTGGTGAAAAAACGGCTCGGTAATGTCGCGGCCAGGAATAGACACAGATTCACCGCTATCGATATCGGTGACACTGCGTTTACTGATGGCATCGGAAACAGCCTGTTTAATTTGCTGTTTATAACGGCGGATGAACCGTTGCCGGTTCACCGCACTTTTGTTTTTTCCGTTCAGGCGTCGATCGATAAAATGCGCCATAAAACCTCCGGCTAACCCCTGGCATCACTGAGACTTGCGAACGCGCAGATACCATTCTGACAGCAGTCGCACCTGTTTGCGGGTGTAGCCTTTTTCCATCATCCGATCGACAAAATCATCATGTTTTTTCTGATCATCAGTCGAGGTTTTGGCATTAAATGAAATCACCGGCAACAGCTCTTCGGTGCTGGAGAACATTTTTTTCTCAATGACAGTGCGTAATTTTTCATAACTGGTCCAGGTTGGATTTTTGCCGTTGTTTTTGGCTTTGGCACGCAGCACAAAATTGACAATTTCATTGCGGAAATCTTTTGGATTACTGATGCCTGCCGGTTTTTCAATTTTCTCTAGCTCAGCATTTAAGGCGGAGCGGTCAAATAACTGGCCTGTTTCCGGATCGCGGTATTCCTGATCCTGGATCCAGAAGTCGGCATAAATCACATAACGGTCAAAAATGTTCTGGCCATATTCAGAATAGGACTCCAGATAAGCGGTCTGAATTTCTTTGCCAATAAATTCAACATACTTAGGGATCAGATAACCTTTCAGATGTTCAAGGTAACGTTCCGCCACATCGGCCGGAAATTGTTCCCGTTCAATTTGTTGCTCCAGCACATAAAATAAATGGACCGGATTGGCAGCCACTTCAGTGCTGTCAAAGTTAAAGACTCTGGACAGGATCTTAAAGGCAAAGCGGGTAGAAAGCCCGGTCATGCCTTCGTCAACGCCGGCGTAGTCACGGTATTCCTGATAGGATTTTGCTTTTGGATCTGTGTCTTTTAAACTTTCGCCGTCATAAACCCGCATTTTGGAATACAGGCTGGAGTTTTCCGGCATTTTTAATCTGGATAATACGGCAAACTGCGCCAGTGACGTCAGGGTGCCCGGGGCACAAGGAGCTACTTTTAACTCGCTGTGTTCGAGCAGTTTTTCGTAAATTTTGACTTCTTCTGACACCCGCAGGCAATAAGGCACTTTGACGATATACACCCTGTCTAAAAAGGCCTCATTGTTTTTATTGTTGCGAAAGGTTTGCCATTCAGATTCGTTACTGTGCGCCAGAATAATGCCTTCAAAGGGCAGGGCGGCTAAACCTTCAGTGCCGTTGTAATTGCCTTCCTGAGTCGCAGTGAGCAGTGGATGCAGCACTTTAATAGGTGCTTTAAACATCTCAACAAATTCCATAATGCCCTGGTTGGCACGGCATAAAGCACCGGAATAACTGTAGGCATCCGGGTCATTCTGCGCAAAATGTTCCAGCTGGCGGATATCTACTTTGCCCACCAAAGAGGCGATATCCTGATTGTTTTCATCACCGGGTTCAGTTTTGGCGATAGCGATTTGATCCAGAATCGAAGGATATTTTTTCACCACGCGGAACTGGCTGATGTCCCCGTTAAACTCATGCAGTCTTTTACTGGCCCAGGGCGACATAATGGTTTTTAAATAACGTTTTGGAATGCCGTATTCCTGCTCCAGAATATTGCCATCTTCCTGACCGTCAAACAGGCACAGCGGATGGTCATACACTGGTGAGCCTTTGAGGTAATACACCGGCACTTGTTGCATCAGCGATTTAAGTTTTTCCGCCAGTGATGATTTACCACCGCCCACAGGACCTAACAGATACAAAATTTGTTTGCGCTCTTCCAGCCCCTGAGCTGAATGTTTCAGATAAGAAACTATTTGTTCTATCGCATCTTCCATGCCGTAAAATTCAGAAAAAGCCGGGTAACGGGCAATGACCCTGTTGGAAAATAACCGGCTTAATTTTGGATCTTGTGCTGTGTCAATAAATTCCGGCTGACCAATCGCCATCAATAAGCGCTCTGCAGCACTGGCATAACAGCTTTTATCGTTTTTGCACAAAGCGAGGAATTCAGAAATGCTGTATTCCTCTTCTTTGGCCGCTTCATACCTAGACTTATAGTGCTCAAAAATGCCCATATGCACCTCCGCAACCTTGTCAAAGAAACTTGAGACTGAAACTGATGCTGTAATTCAAGGTTAGACAGTAAAACTACGCTTTGCTTGGCTAATTCACAGAATTTTATGCAATTTTCGATAAAGCGTTATTTCAGTTTGGTCTGATTGGCAACAAGCGTAGCTGAAGAAAAGCAGAGTAGAAGGCAATAAAAAAACCCGGTTTAAACCGGGTTTTTTGTGATTGGCAACCAGAAGTTACGCCAGAGTAAAAAATTACTTGGCGAAGTTTTCGGCGGCAAATTTCCAGTTCACCAGCGCCCAGAAGGCGTTCAGGTAAGTAGGACGGGCGTTACGGAAATCGATGTAATAAGCGTGTTCCCATAAATCCACAGTCAGAACCGGCGTTAGGCTGGCGTCCGTTAATGGAGTGCCGGCGTTGCTGGTGTTGACGATATCCAGAGTGCCGTCAGCTTTTTTCACTAACCAGGTCCAGCTTGAACCGAAGTTGTTCACTGCTTTGTCGTTAAATGCAGTTTGGAAAGCAGCAAATGAACCCCATTTGGCGTTGATGGCAGCAGCTAAAGCACCTGTTGGTTCGCCACCGGCATTTGGTGCCAGGCAGTGCCAGTAGAAAGTGTGGTTCCAGATCTGCGCGGCGTTGTTAAATACCGGGCCTTCTGAAGTTTTGATGATATCTTCCAGTGATTTACCAGCAAATGCAGTGCCTTCAATCAGAGAGTTCAGCTTCACCACATAAGCGTTGTGGTGTTTGCCATGGTGGTAGTCCAGAGTTTCTGGGGAGATATGAGGTAATAATGCATCTTTTGCGTATGGTAATGCTGGTAATTCAAAGGCCATTGTAATTCTCCACTGACATTGTTTATGGTTTCTGCATCGCGTAGACTACAAAACCTGACTAAAATACTCAAGTTTTACCTGAGGTTCTGCCGGTTTCTTCGCCTGTTGATGCTCTCTTTCTGCTGGCATTAATTTTTGGGGCAAAACTTGAAAACTCAAGTGGCCGGCCACAATTCATCTGGTAAAATGCGCTAACTTTTTTTGTGCCCCAGGGCAGAGGTTTTTTATGGAAACTATCGACAAAATTAAACAACAACTGGCTGATAACCCAATTATTCTGTTTATGAAAGGGTCGCCAAAATTCCCAAGCTGTGGTTTTTCTGCCCAGGCCTCTCAGGCGCTGATCGCTTGTGGTGAACAATTTGCGTATGTCGATATTCTGCAAAACCCGGATATCCGTGCTGAATTACCAAAATTTGCCAACTGGCCAACTTTCCCGCAATTGTGGGTGGAAGGTGAGCTGATTGGTGGTTGTGACATTATGCTGGAAATGTTTCAGCGTGGTGAATTACAGCCGTTAATTAAAGAAACTGCGGCTAAATACAAAAAGCCGGATGCAGAATAAACAGTATATAAAACTGTTGCCGCAATGATTACTGCGGTTATTCGCATAAAAAAAGCAGCTTTAGCTGCTTTTTTTATGCGGTTTTGTTTGTGCTGGCCGCTGGCTTAACAACTGAATAAAAGGCCAGACTCAGGCAGCATCTGTGTCTGAGTTTTGTTCTGATGTGTCTTCATCGCCGTTGTCATCTGCAAATAACGGCGGAGGCCAGCCTCCTAACGTTTGCCAGCGATTGACGATGTAACAAAAGAGCTCCGCAGTACGCTCAGTGTCGTATAAGGCGCTGTGTGCTTCTTTATTGTCAAAGGCGATACCTGCAGCTTTACAGGCTTTAGCGAGCACTGTCTGACCCAAGGCCAGGGCGGCTAAAGTTGTAGTGTCAAAAGACACAAAAGCATGAAAGGGTGAACGTTTGATATGATTACGTTCAACTGCGGCATTTAAAAAACTCTGATCAAAAGCCGAGTTATGTGCCACCATCACCGATCTTTGGCAACCTGCGTCTTTTTGTGCTTTGCGGACCGCTTTGAAAATTTCAGTCAGCGCTTCGCGCTCAGAAACAGCGCCACGCAGCGGGTTGTAGGGATCTATGCCATTAAAGGCCAGTGAGCTTGGATTCAGTACTGCGCCTTCAAAAGGCTCTACATGAAAATGCAAAGTGCGGTCGATGCACAGATTGCCATTCTCATCCATGGTCAGCAGTGTGGCGGCAATTTCCAGTAACGCATCGGTTTGGGCATTAAAGCCTGCGGTTTCGACGTCGATAACTACAGGATAATAACCGCGAAATCGTTGCGAAAATAATGTTGTTTGTGTCATATCCAAACCAGCCTGACAATGGGGGCACGCAGTATGCCAAAAAAAATGCCGGTCGTCTTGTTGCGGCACAGCCTTTGCAGGAAAAATCTTATCGACCAGCGCATGCTGGTAAAGCCCAAAGTGGAGAACAGCTTGTGACGGCTGGAGGTGCAATGAAATTTGTTGGTTATCTGTGTCTGAGCCTGTGTTCACTGCAGCTTCTGGCCAGCAGTGAACAATCGGCATTGCAGGCAGAGCGGCAAAATGTGCGGCAATATGTTGCCACTATTGAACAGGCAAACTGGTCAGTAAAAACTGCCACCGCGCTGCAATGTGAACTTAGTCACACCATTCCTAATTTTGGTGAGGTGAGTTTTGTCAGTCATTCCGGCAAAGAACTGAATTTATTGTTTGCGCTAAAGATGACGCGGCTGCCGGATGATTATGGACTCGCCAAAGTATTGTCGGTGCCACCGGCCTGGCGTGCCGGTGAACAGGCCAAAGCTATTGCCGATTTTAAACTGTTAAAACAATTTGATGGCGACCTGGCGAAAAAAGAAGCCTGGACTTTGCTGACTGAACTGGAGCAGGGGTTCAGCCCGACCTTTTATTTTGCCGACTGGCACAGTCCTTTTGACCAAATTGCGGCAGCGGTAAATCCGGTGCAGTTTGCCGGTCCTTATCAGAAGTTTAATCAGTGTATGGCGGGTTTATTACGTTATACCTTCGACGATATTGCAATGACGGTGCTGAACTATCAGTCCAACAGTGATGAGCTGACACGGGAGTCAGAGGCAAGGCTAAAACAAATTGCTGAGTATCTGCAGCATGACAAGAGCATAGTTTCAGTGCGGATTGATACCTACACCGACAGTTATGGCGGGCGCTGGATCAACGAAGAATTGTCCCGTAAAAGAGCGGCGACCTTAAAAGCCTTTTTTGTTGAAGCCGGTATTGAAGAAAGCAAAATTGATACTGAAGGTTTTGGCGAAAAACGTCATGTGGCGCCGAACGACACGCCAAGAGGCCGGGCGGTTAACCGCAGAGCGGTGATCCAGCTGGCCCGGCTTTAACCCAACGCAAGCGCACAAGACAAATCAAAAAGGCGTCTTATAAAGACGCCTTTTGTTTGGTTAAAAACCGTGCCGGATGGATCAGCACACTAAGCTTTTCCGAAAGCGGCAAGGGTTCGTTGCACAACTGTGCCGCCAGTTGCTGTGCAAGCAAAGGTGCAAACAACAAGCCGCGGGCGCCCAGCCCGCCAAAGAGGTGAAGGCCTGGCGCAATAAAACCGGCAACCGGCAGATGATCCGGTACTGTGGTGCGAAGCCCGGCTTTTGCCGATTCTACTTTGGCATCGTCAAACCAAGCCGGTTGTTGTAATACCTGCTGCACCAGTGCCAGGTTGGCCTCGTTGTCGCTGTCTAAAAGCAGCGCTTGTTGCCTGCTGCGGTCAAAAGTAGCGCCGACACAATGTAAACCATCCAACGCCGGCGTCAGATAACCCTGATGGCAAATTACTGTTTTTAAAGGCGCCATAGCCTGGGATCTCACATGACTCACCTGGCCCCGCACCAGGTTCAGTGGCAAAAACTGAGTTTGGGCAAAATTGTGGATTTGGCTGCCACAAGCCAGCACCAGGTTTTTTGCAGACCAGACTTGTGGTTGATGGTGATGTACATCTTCTGCATCAAGAAGCCAGGTTGCGCTGTTGGCCTGCCACTCTAACCGATTGACCTTGCAGCCAAAAATAACTTCAAAACCGCTTTGTTGCTGTAAATGCTTCAGTGCCGCCTGACAAAAAGCCTGAGGGGCTATCCAGCCCCCGGCCGGATAATACAAACCAGCAAAGGGCAGGGATAAACCTGCGACAGCGGACGCTTGTTCAGCATCAAGCTGTTGAAATAAACAACCCTGATAAGCGGGCTCTGCGGTCATTTTCTGCTGGCGCAATGCCAGAGTCTGATTGCAGGCGAGTGTGAGCACTCCACAAAAATCCGCAGGAAAATCAAATTGTTGTTTTAGGTTCTGGTAAAACCGAGCCGCAAAACCAAAGGCCAGTGCATGCAGCATAGACACAGGGCTCCAGCTGGCCTGCAGCTGCGGATACAAAGCACCTTGTCTGTTATGGGAAGCCTGTTGTGCTACAGCATCATCCATACACAATAACCTCACCTGACGGCCGTGCTGTTGCAGTGTCAGTGCCAGACTGATTGCCGCCAGACCGCCACCAACAATAGTGATCAAGTCCGGTTGTGCTGCGGTTTGGGTGGAGGCTGAGGATTCAGCGGCTTGCTCAGGCGGTTCTGGCAGTTGAGGTGGGGATGGAATATCAGGCTGAAAAATACCAATACACATTTCGCGTTTGCGGCCATAACCTTTGACTTTTTTTACGGCAAAACCTACGTCGGCTAAACCGCGGCGGACCAGACCTGCGCTGGTAAAAGTGGCCACTGTAGTGCCGGTTTGGCTTAAGCGCGCCATCTGGCTGAATAATTCAGGTTGCCACATCTGCGGGTTTTTACTGGGCGCAAAACCATCCAAAAACCAGGCATCGGCGCTGTTTTGCGCGCTCAGTTGTGGCATCGAATCATGTACATCGCCAAGCCACAAATCGAGCGTGACTCTGCCTTCGTCAAACTGCAGCCGGTGACAACCAGCTACAGGCTCCGGATATTGCGACACTAACAAAGCGGCAAGTTCAGCCAGCAGTGGCCAGCTCTCGAGCGCTTTAGCCAGATCTTGTTTTTTCAGCGGATATTTTTCAAAGGTGCTGAAATACAGCCGTTCACAACAAACGGATGGCGCTTCTTTTTGTGCCACACGGAAATTTTGCCAGGCCAGCAGGAAATTGAGCCCGGTGCCAAAACCGGTTTCGATAATATGAAAATAACGACGCTGGTGATTTAAAAAGCGTTGTGGCAAACCGTTTTGCTGCAAAAACACGTATTGGGTTTCTTCCAGCCCGCTTTCGTTGGAAAAATACACATCATCAAATAAATCAGAAACCGGGGTTCCCTGCTCGTTGTAGTGAATAATGGCGCTTTGAATAGGTTGCATAACGGGCTCTCAAAAAAAACGCCACAGTTTAACCTGATTGTCATTTGTTTGGATAATAGTGTACAACTGTGCGCTGAAATTGGACCAGTTCGGCATGAAAAGTCCGTACAATGTTTTTCGTTAATTTTTTATCCAACGTTTTTCGGTCTCAGACCAGCTTCAGGAGTCAGAATGAAAAGAGCAGTGATCACCGGATTGGGCATAGTCTCCAGCATCGGTAACAATCAGGCGGAAGTATTGGCGTCATTAAAAGCCGGCCGCTCAGGGATCACCTATTCACAGGAATTTGCCGATCTGGGCCTGCGTTCGCAAGTCTGGGGAAATATCAAACTCGACACCAGCGAGCTGATTGACCGCAAAGCCTTACGTTTTATGGCCGACGCTGCAGCTTTTGCTTATATCTCCATGCAACAAGCCATTGAAGATGCTGGTTTAACCGAAGAGCTGGTGTCACATCCGCGCACCGGTTTAGTGGTAGGTTCAGGTGGTGCTTCATCAAAAACTCAGGTGGAAGCCGCTGACATTCTGCGCGAAAAAGGCGTCAAAAGAGTAGGCCCTTATGTGGTGCCAAAAACCATGTCGAGCACCTGTTCAGCCTGTTTAGCCACACCATTTAAAATTAAAGGCGTGAACTATTCCATCAGTTCAGCCTGTGCTACCAGTGCTCATTGTATTGGCCATGCGGTAGAGCTGATTCAGCTGGGCAAACAAGACATTATTTTTGCCGGTGGTGGTGAAGAAGTGCACTGGACCTTAGCGATGGAATTTGACGCTATGGGCGCACTGTCGAGCAAATATAACGACACGCCGGAAATTGCGTCACGCACATATGATGCGAACCGCGATGGTTTTGTCATCAGTGGTGGCGGCGGTATTCTGGTGATTGAAGAGCTGGAACACGCTTTAGCCCGCGGCGCAAAAATTTATGCGGAAATCGTCGGTTATGGCGCAACTTCTGACGGTTACGATATGGTGGCACCAAGTGGTGAAGGTGCTGTGCGTTGTATGCAAATGGCGATGCAGGGTGTCAATGCACCTATCGACTACGTCAACACCCATGGTACCAGTACGCCAGTGGGGGATGTAAAAGAGCTGGGGGCCATTCAGGAAGTATTTGCTGGTAAATCACCTGCGATTAGCGCCACCAAAGCCATGACAGGCCATGCTCTGGGCGCTGCCGGTGTGCATGAAGCCATTTATTCACTGCTGATGATGGAACACGGTTTTATTGCGCCATCTATTAACATCAGCGAGTTGGATGAAGCGGCCAAAGGTCTGAACATTGTGACCGAAGCTCGTCCGGCCGATTTAAATACGGTGATGTCAAACAGCTTCGGTTTTGGCGGCACCAATGCCACTTTAGTGATGCAAAAATATCGCAGTTCATAAAAAATACCGCGCTTAATAACTGCACCGCTGTTAACAGTGTTGCTCTTAAGTCTAAGCTGCAAAACGCAACAACAAAGCCACCAACAGGTGGCTTTGTTTTTGGCCGCGTTTTAGAATGCCGGCCTGACTTGTAATCTCTGTGGCTGCAGCTCGCCGATAAAATCTCTGGCAGGATCGCTGATGTTAAAAATTTATGCTGATGAAAATATGCCTTATGTGCAGCAGTTTTTTGCCGAACTAGGGCAGGTGCAGCTGGTGGATGGCCGCAATCTGACGCCAGCGCAAGTGGCTGATGCCGATGTGTTGCTGGTGCGCTCAGTCACCAAAGTTAACGCTGAATTATTGTCACAAAACAACAAGTTAAAGTTTGTTGGCACAGCCACTATCGGGGTTGACCATATAGACCAGTCTTATTTGCAACAGCAGGGCATCCATTTTAGCAGTGCGCCAGGCTGTAATGCGCAGTCGGTGGTGGAATACGTGCTCAGCAGCTTATTTTTATTGGCCGAGCAACAACAAAAACCGCTGCAGCAATGGACTATAGGTGTGGTGGGTGTTGGGCAAATTGGCTCGCGCCTGGTCAAAGCTTTACAGGCTTTGCAGGTAAAGGTGTTGCAATGCGACCCGCTGCGTGCGGCTGTTGAGTCGGACTTTGCGCATACGCCATTTGCAGACTTGCTCAAACAGGTCGATGCGTTAAGTTTTCACGTTCCGCTCATCAAAAGTGGCGAACATGCCACCTTCAAACTGCTGAACAGCCAGACGTTGGCGCAGTTAGCGCCAGAGGTGGCCATTATTAATGCCTCGCGCGGTGAAGTCACCTGTAATCAGGCGCTGCTTGCTGAGGCTCAAAAGCTTGCACAAAATGGCGGCCAAAGACCGCTGGTGCTGGATGTCTGGGACAACGAGCCCTTGGTGCTGAAGGCGCTGGTGCCTTATTGCCGCATTGCCACTGCCCATATCGCCGGTCACAGCATCGAAGGCAAGGCACGAGGTACCGAAATGTTGTATCAGGCGCTTTGCCGTTTGCTGAATTTAACCCCAGGGCATGGCCTGCATGATTTTTGCCCGTCTCCTGTCATGGAAATGCTGCAAATTTCTGCAAATTTTGGACTTTCAGATGTCCAAAATCTGTGTCGTATGTTATATGATGTGCGCCGTGATGACGCTTTATTCAGATATCATCTGAATGGCAACGGGTTTGACTGGCTCAGAAAACATTATCCACCGCGACGTGAATTCAGTTCGTTGCGGTTAGCGACCCCAGAGGGCGCAATTCCAGAATATTTAACGCAGTTAGGTTTTAGCAGCCAGTAAAAGAGGAAAGACGATATGGCGCAGCAATTCGACGTCGCAGTATTAGGCGCAACCGGTTTAGTCGGTCAGCATCTGATTGAAATTCTTGAACAACGCGATTTTCCGGTGAAACGGTTGATCCCTTTAGCGAGTAGTCGTTCTGCTGGCGGTTTTGTGACCTTCAAGGGTAAACAGATTGAAGTGCTGGATGCTGAAACTTTTGACTGGTCAGAAGCCCAAATCGGTTTGTTCTCCGCAGGTGGCAGTGTATCAGCCATTTACGCCCCACGCGCTGCTGAAGCAGGTTGTGTGGTGATCGACAACACCTCACACTTCCGTTATGAAGCGGATATTCCGCTGGTGGTGCCTGAAGTGAATGCCCATGCTATTGCTGATTATCGCAACCGCAACATCATTGCGAACCCAAACTGCTCCACTATTCAGATGCTGGTGGCGTTAAAACCTATTCATGATGCTGTGGGCATTACGCGCATTAACGTGGCCACTTATCAGTCAGTCAGCGGTGCAGGTCAGCAGGGGGTGGAAGCGCTGGCGCAGGAAACTGCCCAGCTGTTAAACGGCCGTCCTATTGAAAGTACAGGCAAATTCAGCCGTCAGATTGCGTTTAACGTCATTCCGCAAATTGATGTGTTTCTGGACAACGGTTACACCAAAGAAGAAATGAAAATGCATTGGGAAACCCAAAAAATCATGGGGGATGACCATATTGCGGTAAACGCAACAGCAGTGCGGGTACCGGTGTTTTATGGCCACGCCGAAGCTGTACATCTGGAAACCCGTCATCCAATCAGCGTGGAGCAGGTCAAAGCCTTGCTTGCCAATGCCCCTGGTGTGACCTTGCTGGAAGATAATGCTGATTTCCCAACTCAGGTGGGCAACGCTCAGGGCCAGGACGATGTGTTTGTTGGCCGGGTGCGCAAAGACTTGTCTTATGAAAACGGCCTGAATCTTTGGATTGTTGCTGACAATATCCGCAAAGGTGCTGCCACTAACAGTATTCAGATTGCTGAACACCTGATCCGCGATTATTTGTGATCTGCGATAGTCGGTCATCTGCATACAGGTTCATAAAAAAGCTCCCAACCGGGAGCTTTTTTATTGATGCAGTGTCAGGGCAAGCTTGCGCGGTAAAGATCTGCCAAATTATTGCTTTTAAATTAATTTCCCGCCTTTTGTTAAGTTTTCGCAGGATCGGCAGATAAAATTGCATCACTGTAGCGAAGCGTAGATCGCATTGTGCGGCAAACTGGTTTAGGATCGGCGCTTTGAACTGCCAGCGAATGTGGAACAATGCTTGCAGTGTAGAATTTATTCTCAAAAGCTGAGGCGATGACACCGCATCTTTAAGTGGGCTCGACGGCCACTGCAGCGGTAAAGGATATTGGAATGCATCATCTGCGATTATTGATCCTGTTGCTGATTGTCAATTTTATGACGGTCGCCTGGGCGGACACCACGGCCAAATTACGTGGACCTAAAGAATTTGACGCCCCTGTTGTCACACGGCTGGGGCCTTTGTCGTCGCGTGACACCCTGTGGCGGCTGGCCGAACAAGCCAGACCTGATCCACGCCTGAACATGTATCAGGTGATGTATGCCCTTTATCAAAAAAACCCTGATGCCTTTTTAGATGACAACTTTAATCATTTAAAACCAGGGGCTTATCTTGAGATCCCAAGCTTACGTGAAATTCTGGCGGTGAATGCCGTTGAAGCGCAGCGTAAATCAGAAAATGATGACAGGCTGTGGGCGGAAAAAATCCGTCTGGCGGCCCAGGCTAAACCCGAAGATAAAACCGCCAAAGCCGATGATCTCGCCAAAGCCACCCGCGAAATTACCGAAGAGCTGAGCCGGGTGGAAGCCCAGCAAACCGAACGTTTGTCTGATTTGCGCGAGCGGCTGGGCGCTTCTATGACCAATGTTGAAACCATAGTGCAGGAAAATACCCAGCTAAAAAATCAGCTGGATACTGTGGTGAAAGAGCTGACTGTGGTGAAAAGTCAGCTGGATAAAGACAGTGAAATTCAGCTGCAGCTGCAACAGTTGTTGCAGCAACAGGCGGAATTGCTGGCGCAACAACGCGAACAGATCCGCAAAGCCGAAGAGGGGTTTAATTTTGCCGAGTTCTGGCAAAAATTTGCCGCAAGTCCGGTGGGCTGGGCCATTATGGGCTCGTTACCTGCCGTGATCCTGTTATTGGTGATAGTGTCGGTGATCCGCCGCCGTGGTCAAAAGGCCGCAGCAGTGGTGAGCGCCGCCACAGCGGCGCCTGCGGTCGATCCAAATTACCGTTCACCTTTGCCACCTTTGGATGACAGTCTGGACTTTGATGAAAGCAGCCTGATTAATCTGGATGACTCGTTATTAAATCAACGGATGCAATCGGATATCCGGCTTGATGACGATAATCAACCGGCTCGCAGCAGCAAAGCAGCGGTTAGTTTCCCTGACGATGATTTATTGGATGATTTTTCGCCGACACCTACAGCAAACACTAAAACAGACTTTGATCTGGACGATTTGCTGGACGAGCCTTTTGACACTCCGGCCAGCAGCACGACAAAAACTGAGTTTGACCCTAACAATATCTTGTCCGGTGATGACTTAAATTCGTTATTTGCCAGTGCCGAAGATGAGCCGTCTTTCAGCGCTAAAACAGAATTTGATCCCAATAATATTCTGTCCAACAACGATTTAGATTCGTTGTTTGAAACTCCATCTAGCAATAGCGGCGATGAAGATCCGGATGCTATTTTTGCCAGCGCTCTGGCAGCTCAGCAGGCGGCCGAAGTGATGGACGAGGATCTACTGCCGGATACACCTTTATCTGCTGAAGCATTACAAAGTGCAGCAGCCCAGGCAGATGAGTTTGACGAGTTGCTGGAAGAAATTGAGCTGGATATTCCGGCTGATAAAGACAGCAGCAACGACAACATTGATTTAGACGAAGATTTTGATATTGACGCCCTGGTTGCCCAATCACAGCAACAACAGGCAACTGTGTCTGTACAAGCTGTTGCGGCAGAGCCGGTTGCTCAGTCTCCGGTGCAACAAACTGCTACTGACACCGATGATTTTGATATTGATGCTTTGTTGTCGGCCAATAGTGCAGACAGCAGTAAAGCCGAAGCAGAAGTACCGCAATTTGACAGCTCTGAGCTTGATGCTTTTGCTGAGTCGCTGGCCGAAGAGCAGTTATCGGACGAAAATGGCCAGCAGCAGCCGTTAACACAGGATGACGAAGAGCCTATTACCGAGTTGTTGGAAGCCGATGAAACTGAGCTTTTTAACGAGCTTGATGACATTCTGACCGAAGTGGCACAAATCAGGGCGCAGAGCCAACAAGCCGCTGCGCTGACAGAGCTGGAGCTGCCTTCTGCCGCGCTAGAGCTGGCACAACAAGACTTTGATGAAGCCGATTTGTCGGTGGCGGATATCAGCCAGATGCTGCAGGAGGCTGATGAAAGTGCCGTTGCGATTGAGGCTGAACCTACCACTCTGTCTGAACTGGCTGTTGAACCTGAGCTCGATGATATAGGGTTGCCGTCTACAGTACCTGAAGCTGACGACACTTTCAGTGCTGATGATATTTTACTGGATGAAGAGCTGGGCCTTGCTGATGAAACAGCGGCAGAGCTGCAGCAGGCCGAGGCACAGGATGCGGCGCAGAATATGCCGGATCTGGAAGAGCTGGACGATGATTCTGTCAGCAAACTTTATGATGCTATTTCGTCAGTCGAACGGCCCAGCAAGGTGCTGGATGAATATCCGGAGCTGGCGCTGGAAGACGAATTTGCTGCTGATGCTGACATTTTCCCTGATGATGCACAGCTATTAACTGCGCAGCCGGAGCTAATTGATTTAGCGCTGACCGAACCTGAGCTGTTGTCGCAGGCTGAGCAAATGGCAGACAAAGCACTGCTGAGTGAATTATCTGAGCTTGAAGACAGCAATTTTGACGACATGTTACAGGCGCTCGATGAATTGCAGCCTGATCTGTTGTTAACAGATGATGAGCCATCATCGGATACTGTCGCAATCGCAGCAGAGTCAGTCACTCAAGCGCCAGAGCCAGCAGAAACAGCCCAGCTGCCGGCGCACGATCTGCCTGATTATGTGCATATTGATAAGTTGCTGGCGGCGACCGAAGAAGACATCGAAGCCGAAATGGCGCCAGGTTTGAATATAGATGTGGGTCTGGCCGATTTTGAAGATTTAATTGCCGCCGATGAAATGGGCGATGTCGACCAGGCTGATGCCGGTTTTGCCGGTCAGCTGGATCTTATCCGTGCTTATAACGAAATTGGTGATACCGACAGCGCCCAGCAGCTGATTAAAGAAATTCTGGCTTCAGACGCACCGGCTCATGTCAAACAAGAGGCCATTCATCTGCAAAATTCCTGAGCCTTTGCAGCGGAAATAATAAAGTGGGTTTTGTCATTACAACAACAGCTGTGGTGGCAGTGGCGTAAAAGTTAAACCCAGTCCGAAAGTTCTCACCAAGCCGGATCTGCGATGCAGCACCGGCTTTGTTTTTTGCAGCTGATGACAGAACTTTGGGAATTGTGTTGTGCTTTGTTATACTCGCGCCGGACAAAAAAGGAGTATGCATGCGCATTGCAATGGGTATCGAATATGACGGCACCGGCTATTTTGGCTGGCAGCGTCAACGTGAAGTCAAAAGTATTCAGGGTGAGCTCGAGCGTGCGCTCAGTCAGGTTGCCAATGAACCCATTGAAATTTTTTGCGCAGGCCGCACCGACGCAGGTGTACATGGTACGGGTCAGGTGATTCATTTTGATACCCAGGCCAGCCGTGATATGCGCGGCTGGATCATGGGTGCAAATTCCAAATTACCAGTGGGTATTGCAGTGCGCTGGGCAAAAGCTGTTTCTGATGACTTTCATGCCCGTTTTTCGGCAACAGCCCGTCGTTACCGTTATGTGATTTATAACCGCAAATACCGTCCGGCCATCCTGGGGCAGGGGCTCAGTCATTATCACCAGGATATTGATGTCAGCCTGATGCAACAGGCTGCGCCTGTACTACTCGGTGAGCAGGATTTTTCGTCATTTCGTGCCATTCAGTGTCAGTCCAATACGCCGTTTCGTAATATCATGCATTTGCATATCGAACGTTTTCAGGACTTTATTGTTATTGATATCAAGGCAAATGCGTTTTTGCATCATATGGTGCGTAATATCACCGGCAGTTTGCTGGAAGTGGGGATGAAAAAACGCCCACCTGAGTGGATTGCGGAGCTGTTGGCGGCCAAAGACAGGACTTTAGCTGCGGCCACGGCCAAGGCCGAAGGTTTATATCTGGTGGCGGTGGATTATCCGGCGCAGTTTGAGATCCCACAGGGCGCGCTCGGCCCTTTATTCCTGCCAGACTAAGCAGTGGGTACTGGCGGCTTGTGTCTGGCAGTGCCACAGATTTCAGTGGATCCCTGCATTTCTTGCGTAGCTGGACAGACCTGCTTCAGCCTGCACTACTAAGACCAGTTTTTTATGTTGCTTCTGCAACCTTTGTGTTTTAATAACCGCCGTTTGCCATATTTTCGCTGAATTTTGCATAAATTCACTAAATCTGTGCGCGAAAATCGTACAGTGAGATCTAAGGAATATTTATGAGTTGGTTAGAAAAAATCCTGCCCAGAACCTCGTCGTCGGCACGTCGTAACATTCCGGAAGGGGTGTGGACCAAATGTACCGCTTGTGACGCTGTGTTGTATAAGGCCGATCTGGATCGCCAGCTGGGTGTTTGCCCAAAATGTGACAACCATATGCGGATTGGTGCCCGTGAGCGCCTCGCCAGCTTTTTAGACACCAACACAGGTGTGGAAATGGCCGCTGAGTTAGAACCTCAGGACGTGCTGAAATTTAAAGATTCAAAAAAATACAAAGACCGTATTGTGGCGGCACAAAAAGAAACCGGCGAAAAAGATGCCATGGTGGTGATGCGTGGTTCGCTTAAAGGCATGCCGGTGGTTGTGGCCAGCTTTGAGTTCAACTTTATGGGTGGCTCTATGGCCTCGGTGGTCGGCGCCAAGTTTGTTAAAGGTGTTGAATTTGCCCTTGAACATAAAGTGCCGTTTATCTGTTTTTCTGCTTCAGGTGGTGCACGGATGCAGGAAGCCTTGTTCTCACTGATGCAAATGGCCAAAACCTCGGCTGCCCTTGCCAAGCTCAGTGAAGCCGGTTTGCCTTATATTTCGGTATTAACAGACCCGACTATGGGTGGTGTTTCTGCCAGTTTAGCTATGCTCGGTGATGTCAATATAGGTGAGCCCAAAGCGCTGATTGGTTTTGCCGGCCCACGGGTTATTGAACAGACAGTTCGCGAAAAATTGCCAGAAGGTTTCCAACGCAGTGAGTTCTTGTTGGATCATGGTGCTATCGATATGATTGTTGACCGCCGTCAAATGCGCGATACAATTGCCCGATTAGTAGCAAAATTCATGCGACTGCCAGCTCCGGTGTCGGAGAATCGCGTCGCCTAAGGCGTTATGAACTCTCAAGCGGTATCTTCCAGCCAATCGTGCCAGACCCTGGCCGATTGGCTTTCATTTATTGAACAAAGCCATCCTATTGATCGTATCGAACTCGGCCTGGAGCGGGTGCTGCAGGTAGCAGAACGGGGTCAGCTGCAACAACTTCCCGGTATTAAAATTCTGCTTGGTGGCACCAATGGCAAGGGCAGCAGTGCCCGCTGTCTGGAACAGCTGCTGTTAGCCCAGGGTTATTCGGTCGGTGTGTACACCTCACCACATTTGCTGAAATTTAATGAACGGCTGCGCATCAACAATCTTGATGTCAGTGATGCGCTTTGGGCCAGCGCTTTGGCAAAAGTGAATCAACTGCGTGCTGATACAGCTTTAACTTATTTTGAATTCACCACGCTGGCGGCTTTTTCTGTATTAAAACAAGCCAAGGTTGACGTCTGTATTATTGAAGTAGGTTTAGGTGGCAGGCTTGACGCCACCAATATTATTGACCCTGACCTAAGTGTGTTAACTACCATAGATTTGGATCATCAGGACTGGCTCGGCGATACCAGAGAAAAAATCGGCCGCGAAAAAGCCGGTATTTTTCGCGCCGGCAAACCCGCAGTGGTGGGAGATCTGGCAGTGCCGCAATCTGTGCTGGAGGGAGCAGCACGACTTGGCAGCACACTCAGGCTGGTGAACCGGGATTATCGTTATCAGTTGACCGAAGCAGGCAACAGCTGGTCTTTTCAGGGCCTTGCTCAAAGTTTTAATTCATTGCCGCTTGCCTCGTTACCGCTGCAGAACATGGCAACTTGCCTTGCCTGTCTCGAAGCGCTGAATTTGTTACCGGATGCTGATTTAGTGGCTAAAGTGTTGTCTGAACTTCAGCTGGCAGGGCGGATGCAGTGGCTGAGTAAAACGCCTGCCATCTTACTCGATGTGGCGCATAACCCGCAGTCGGCGGCGTACCTCGCTGGCAAATTGGCTGAAATAGCACCGACATATCGCAAAGTTCATGCGCTGGTGGGCATGTTAAAAGATAAAGATATGCGCCAGAGTCTGGCGGACTTTGTGCCTTTGGTGCATCAGTGGCATCTGGTGACTTTACCCGGGCCACGCGGCGCCAGTGCAGAGCAGCTGGCTCAGCAATTACCTTCTACAGCAGTTTCACATTGTTATGAAAATATGCACAATGCATGGTCAACATTGGCACCCGAGCTTGCTGCTGATGATTTGGTATTGATTTTTGGTTCATTTGTCACTGTGTCACAGTTTCTGACACTCTGGCCGCAAGGAAATGTATGACAGCTGTATTTAGAAACCGTCTGATTGGCAGTGCTATTTTAATTATTGCTGCCATCGTCTTTTTACCGGATTTACTCGATGGCCAGAAACAGGTCAGTAAAGACGATTTTAAAGCGATACCTGAGCGTCCGGAATTTGCATCTGTCGCGCAGCAACAGGTTTTTGCGCAGGATCAGCATGATGCCAGCAGAGCTGCAGCCATGGCGCTGCCGCAGGAGAAAAATGCAGATCCGGATCCACAGCCTGCAGCAGCTGGTGAGCCAGGCACACAAGGTGTACAAGATACATTACCTGATCAAACTTATGCTTCAATCAGTACCGACAGCGCAGCAGCTAAACCAACAGAGCTGACCGATCCTGTGCCAAAGGCCGCAGAAACACAGCCTGTGCAGCAGCCTATTGCTGAACCTGCCAAAGCCGAAGAGACAGCAGTAAAGCCACAGCCGAAGGCAGATGAAAAACTAACACCTGCTGACAGCGCGCTGGCAAAAGCTGCCTGGGTGGTGCGTGTAGGCTCTTTTAGCAAAGAGGCCAATGCCAATGCGCTGATGACAAAGCTCAGAGCCGCAGGTTTTGCCACCTTTAGCCGCAAGGTCGTCAATGCCCAAGGCCAGACCATGGTCAGCGTGCTGGTGGGGCCTGACCTGAAAAAAGAGAAACTGGAAAATAGTCTGAGCCAGCTGCAGACCTTGGCTGATGTGCCAAAACTGAAGGTGGTTCCATTTCAACCGGTTGAAAATAATTAGCCTAAGCGGCGCGCCTTTTGATAGAATGCGCGCCGTCATCGAGCAGCCTTTGGAAGCACATGGTCTGGGTTGATTATGCCATTCTGGCAATTATCGGATTGTCGACTGTTATCAGTCTGATCCGCGGTTTTGTAAAAGAAGCCATTTCTCTGATCGTCTGGATCGCGGCATTTTTTGTCGCCAGTCATTATTATCCTTATCTTTCGCCTTTTTTCTCCAACATCGACAATCTGCTGATCCGCAATGCTGTGGCTATAGCGGCCTTGTTTATTTGTTGTCTGCTGCTCGGCGGTCTTTTTAATTACCTGGTGGGTAAGCTGGTGCATTCAACAGGCCTCAGTGGTACCGACAGGTTACTTGGCCTGCTGTTTGGTGCCCTGCGTGGAGTGCTGGTGGTCAGTGCGTTGTTGTTTTTTCTGGACGCTTTTACGCCTTCAGCCGGATCCGACTGGTGGAAAGCCTCAGTCCTGATCCCAGAATTTGATTTTATTATTGAGTGGTTTTTCAGTTACCTGAAAGACAATTCCAGTTTTATGCAACAGACATCAGCGCTGACGAGGTAAGGTTCCATGTGTGGTATTGTTGGTATCGTAGGTAAATATCCGGTCAATCAAGCCTTATATGACGGCTTAACCGTGTTACAACATCGCGGTCAGGATGCAGCCGGTATTGTTACTGTCGATCAAAACCGGCTGCGCTTGCGTAAAGCCAATGGTCTGGTCAAAGACGTTTTTGAAGAGCGCCATATGGAGCGTCTGGCTGGTAACATAGGTATTGGCCATGTCCGTTACCCAACGGCAGGTTCTTCCAGCACAGCCGAAGCTCAACCTTTTTACGTGAACAGCCCCTTTGGTCTGGCTTTGGCCCACAATGGCAACCTGACCAATGCTGAAGAAGTGAAAAACGAACTCTTTAAAGTGGCACGCCGCCATGTCAACACCAGTTCAGATTCTGAGGTGTTATTAAACGCGCTGGCGCATGAACTGCAAGGTGATGGTGCCATGCAGCTGATGCCGGATGCCATTTTTAATGCCGTGGCCAATCTGCACCGTAAAGTGCGTGGTGGTTACGCTGTAGTGGCGCTGATCATCGGCCATGGTCTGGTGGCGTTTCGTGATCCACATGGCATTCGTCCTTTGGTGATGGGTAAAAGGGAAACCGACAAAGGCACCGAATATATGGTGGCATCTGAGAGTGTGGCCCTGGATGCCGATGGTTTTACCGTATTGCGTGACGTATCACCAGGTGAAGCCGTGTATATTACCGAAGATGGTCAGCTGTACAGCCAGCAATGTGCTGAAAACCCAACTTATACACCGTGCATTTTTGAGTATGTGTATTTTGCCCGTCCGGACTCCACTATCGACAACGTTTCTGTATACGCGTCGCGGGTGGCTATGGGCAAAAAACTCGGCGAAAAAATTAAAAAAGAATGGGCGCATCTGGACATTGATGTGGTGATCCCAATTCCGGAAACCAGTAACGACGCCGCTTTACAAATTGCCACTGAGCTGGGTCTGCCGTACCGTCAGGGTTTTGTAAAAAACCGTTATATTGGCCGTACTTTTATTATGCCGGGTCAGGGCCAGCGTAAAAAATCGGTGAAACGCAAACTCAATGCCATCTGGCAGGAGTTTAAAGGCAAGAATGTATTGCTGGTAGACGACTCTATTGTGCGTGGTACCACCTCAGAGCAAATTATTGATATGGCACGCGAAGCTGGTGCCAACAAAGTGTATTTTGCGTCAGCGGCTCCGGAAATCCGTTTCCCGAACGTGTATGGCATTGATATGCCATCGGCGAATGAGCTGATTGCCCATGGTCATGACGCTGAGAGTGTCTGCAAAATCATTGGTGCTGACGGCCTGATCTTCCAGTCGTTAACCGATTTGGTTGAAGCAGTGCGTAGCCAGAATCCGGACATTAAAAAGTTTGAAACATCAGTATTTGATGGGGTTTATGTCACTAATGACATTACCCAGGAATACCTCAACAGATTAGACGCAGCGCGCAATGACGCCAAAAAAGGTGGCAAGGCGGCATTAATGGCCGGCAATCTGGAGACTTATAACGAAGGCAATTAAGCCTTAGTTGTAAAAGCAGATATTTTGGTCAGAACAAAGGGAGCCTTGGCTCCCTTTGTTATTGGTGACGAGCAGCATTTTAGCGATGCCCTAATGGGTAAATACCGGCTGGAATCCTGAGCTCCATAAAATTGCCGTTGCTGTTAACACACAGACCAGCAGCACCAGACCGCAGGTCACCACTGAACTGGCGTAAATAAAACCACGCTCTTCCGGAATGTGCATCAGAATAGGCACGCCAACGTACAATAAATACACTGAGTAGGATAAACCGGCCAAACCAACCAACATCACAAACCAAAGTTCGGGGTACAGGGCGGCAATACCAACCATAAAGAGTGGTGTTGAGGTATAAGACGCCAGTTCAAGGGTTTGGGTGTAAGTCGGTTCTGAGCCAAAGGTATGTGCCATCCAATGCGCCAGGTAAGCCAGCGCAAAAACGCCCAGGATCAGGGCGATATACATGGCAACGGCCAGCATCAGCGCACTTTCGGACGTTAAACTGATAGGTTCGCCAACCCCTATACTCCAGCCGATATGTACCGCGGAAAAATAAGCACAAACCGACGGGATCAGTGCCACCAGTAAAATATGGATCAAACTGTATCTCAGGCTCTCGTGACGGGCATCGATGGTTTGCCATTCTTCTTTCGGGTGGGCGTACAGCCCCCATAAGTGATTTAAGATCATATTTTAGTTATCCTTGTCGACTGCTGAACTAATGGTGTCTGAGTGACTAGCCAACACTCATAATTAAGTTATGGCTAACGGAGCTTATCCCGTCAAGTTTGCCCCTGAATATCCACCTGTTTTCTGAGTTTAACCACAGCTTCAGGAAAAACTGCCTTGGTACCAGACTGCGCCGTCGTTATAATGGCGCGTCTTTTTTGTGAGGTAAAAGTTGTGGCAGTGGTCCGTTCTGAAGAAATAGCTGAGTTAGTTGCACCTGTGGCTGGTTTTCTGGCATGCCGGACACCACAAGCCTGGTTAAGCAAGGCGGCAGAAGCTGCGCAGCTCAGTGCTTTATTGATTGATCATGCAAACTGTGAAGTAAAAGCCGCCATGACAGCACACAGTATGATCCGCCGTTATTGTTTGCCAAAGGGCAAAAAACAACTGATCCCAAATCTGGATTTTTACCAGTGTATTGATGTGGAAGAGGGCGGTTTACACGAGCAGGATTTTCTGGAAAAACGTGCTTTAACAGCAGCGCTTAATTCCATCAGCGACATCACTCACAACGACGATATTCTGGCAAAAATGGCCCGTCTGGCGCGGGAAGAAATTCATCATTTTGAACAAGTGATAGAACTGATGAAAAACCGGGGTATTCCTTATACGCCAATGCCCGCCGGCCGTTATGCCAAAGCCATGCTGACGCATGTGCGCACTTATGAACCTGAAGCTTTAATCGACAAGCTGATTATTGGTGCTTTTATTGAAGCGCGCTCCTGCGAGCGTTTTGCCGCGCTGGCGCCTTTGCTCGATGATGAACTGGCAAAGTTTTATATTTCGTTATTACGTTCTGAAGCGCGGCACTACAGCGATTATCTGGAGCTGGCACAAAGTTACAGCAAAAAACCTATTGACGAGCGTGTTGCCTTTTTGGCCGGGGTGGAGCGGGATTTAATTCTGACGCCTGATACAGAATTCCGTTTTCACAGTGGTGTGCCAGCCTGACCACATCGAACTTATTGTGATGCCTGCCATCACCGCATGATACAAAAACAAAAAAGGAGCTTCAAAGCTCCTTTTTGTTTAGCTTGCAGCAGGTATTGCGTTTAAAACTGGTCAGCCACTGGTTTGAGCGTCAAGCTCAGGTAAAGCGGCAAAATGCAGCTGCCAGTGTTCTGGGGTAATTTCCAGATAAGAGCTTTGCTGATACCAGTCACCAACCACATAACGATAAGCCGTGCTGCCGTCTGCTAAATCCAGCTGATGCACCGCAGGCCTGTGGGTATGGCCGTGAATTAAGTGTTTTACCTGATGAGCCGTCATCACTTTCGGCACTTCATCCGGGGTTACATCCATAATCATGGCGGTTTTGGCGGATTTATCTGCTTTGCTGATACGCCTGGCTTTGCGCGCCAGATGCTGGCGATACCAGAGTGGCGTTGACAAAATCAGCCACTGCCACCAGGGTTGGTTCCACCACTTGCGAAACTTCTGATATTGCAAATCCAGGGTACAAAGGCTGTCGCCGTGCATCAGCAGTGTTTTGGTGCCGTATAAATCCACCACAGTGGCCGGGGTTAATAACTGAAAACCAGCTCTGTTGGCAAAACCTGTGCCCAGCAAAAAATCGCGGTTGCCATGGCAAAAATATAACTGCACACCTTGGCTGCTTAACAGCTGAAGCGCTGCAGCAACCTGACTGAGCAAAGGTGAGGGGTTATCATCACCAATCCAGACTTCAAATAAGTCACCGAGGATATAAAGTGCATCAGCATGAACAGCTTTTTGCTGCAAAAAAAGCAAAAACGCCGCGGTAATATCCGGGCGTTCCTGGCTTAAATGCAAATCAGCAATAACGAGGGTTAAACCCTTAGCCATGCAGTTCTGCTTTTTCAATAACAACGTTTTCTACCGGCACATCGGCATGACCAAATTTACGGCCTGTGGCCACAGCTTTAATTTTGTCGATAACGTCCATACCCTCAACCACTTCACCAAATACACAATAACCCCAGCCAGAAGAAGTTTCTGAGCTGAAGTTCAGGAAGCTGTTGTCAGCAACGTTAATAAAAAACTGACAAGTGGCTGAATGTGGGTCGTTGGTGCGAGCCATGGCGATAGTGCCTTTTTTGTTTGGCACTTTGTTGTTGGCTTCGTTTTTGATTGGCGCTTTGGTTTCTTTTTGGTCCATATCCACAGTAAAACCACCACCCTGGATCATAAAACCATCAATCACGCGGTGGAAAATGGTGCCGTCGTAAAAACCTTCGCTGACATAACTCTTAAAGTTTTCAACAGTTGCAGGCGCTTTGTCGGCAAATAACTGCAATTTAATGACGCCGAAATTGGTGTGTAAGCTGACCATGGAATGTCCTCTGAATTGAGAGAGTAAAAAGTGGCGCTAGTTTAGCGCAGAAGTGACTGAACACAAAGCCAAAGGCACTGTAATTGGGCTTGCCGGCCATAGCCGCGCTATAGATCCGGTGTTACACTATCACCCTTTCGCCGCAAGCATTTTTATCAGAGGAAACCCATGTTACAGATTTATAATACCCTGAGCCGCCAAAAAGAGACTTTTGTGCCAAGGCAACCCGGCAAAGTGGGCCTCTATGTCTGTGGTATTACCATTTATGATTTCTGTCACGTGGGGCACGCCCGTACTTATGTAGCTTTTGACGTGATGAACCGTTATTTGCGTTTTTCTGGTTATGACGTCACTTATGTCCGCAATATCACCGACGTTGATGACAAAATTATCAAACGTGCCAATGAAAATGGTGAAAGTTGTGATGCATTAACTGCCCGTTACACTGAAGCTATGCACGCAGATTTTAAAGCTTTAAACCTGCTGCCGGCCGATATTGAGCCCCGTGTAACAACACATATGTCCGAAATTATTGAATTAATTCAGACTTTGCTGGCGAAAAAACATGCTTATATCGCCGCCGACGGTGATGTATTGTTTGATGTCAGTACTTATCCGCAATACGGCAAACTGAGTCAGCAAAACCTCGACATGCTGCAAGCGGGCGCCAGAGTAGAAATTGATCAGGCCAAGGATGACCCACTGGACTTTGTGCTCTGGAAAATGGCCAAGCCAGGTGAACCAAGCTGGCAGTCGCCATGGGGTGCAGGCCGTCCGGGCTGGCATATTGAATGTTCTGCCATGAGTGCCAAACATCTGGGCAATCATTTTGATATTCACGGTGGCGGTTCTGACTTACAGTTTCCGCACCACGAAAACGAAATTGCGCAATCTTGCTGCGCCCATGACACCCCTTATGTGAACACCTGGATCCACACAGGTATGGTGCAGGTTGATAAAGAAAAAATGTCCAAATCGCTGGGCAACTTTTTCACCGTCAAAGATGTATTAAATGAATACAACAGGGAGTCGGTGCGGTATTTCCTGATCTCCAGCCATTATCGCAGCCAGCTGAACTATTCGGCGGAAAACCTGCAACAGGCGCATGCGGCCTTAGGCCGTTTATACACGGCCCTGCGTGGCGTCACACCTGCTGCAGCAGTGTCGCTGGATAACAGTTATGTGGCGCAGTTTAAACAGGCGATGGACGATGACTTTAATACCGCACTCGCTTTGCCTGTATTGTTTGAACTGGCGCGTGATATTAACAAGGAAAAAGAGCAAAACGCACAAAAAGCAGCTGAGCTTGCAGCCATTTTGGTCAAACTTGGTGAAGTGCTGGGTATTTTACAAGGGGATGCTGAAGCTTTCTTGCAGGCCGGTGGCTCTGATGATGACGTGGCTGAAATTGAAGCGTTGATTGCACAGCGTAATGAAGCCAGAGCCAATAAAGACTGGGCTGCAGCTGATGCAGCGCGCGCTGCTTTAACGGCTAAAGGTATTATTGTTGAAGATAAAAATGGCGTGACCAGCTGGCGCCGCGGTTAATCGCCGTTATCGTTTGTCTGATCTAAACCATAAAAAACGCGACTTCAAGTCGCGTTTTTTATGGTCGGGAACAGCGTTTTCTGGTGTTTCTGCGCTGAGTTAAACTGAAAGTTCAGTTTAACCAACATCAAAGGCTGCTGGCCGCTGCTAAGTGTTTAAACTAAATCGTGAAATTGCTCACAGGCTTCCAGCGTATTTTCAATTAAGCAGGCCACTGTCATAGGGCCAACACCACCAGGCACTGGCGTAATAAAACGGGCGTGTTCCACAGCTTTATCAAATTCCACATCACCCACCAGCTTACCTGAGTCCAGCCGATTAATGCCCACGTCTATTACCAGAGCACCAGGTTTTACCCAGTCACCGGGAATAAACTCAGGTTTACCTACAGCAACCACCAATAAATCGGCACGGCGCACCTGTTGTTCCAGATTTTTAGTGAACTTATGACAAACCGTAGTGGTACAGCCTGCCAGTAACAATTCCAGTGCCATAGGACGGCCAACAATATTGGAAGCACCGACTACTACTGCATCCATGCCCCGAATTTGCACGCCAGTGCTTTGCAGCAGCTTGATAATGCCTTTTGGCGTGCAAGGGCGCAGGGCAGGCATACGCTGCGCTAAACGACCGATATTGTAAGGATGGAAGCCATCAACATCTTTCAGCGGATTAATGCGCTCCAGAATAGCGGAAGAGTCTAAACCAGCAGGTAAAGGCAGTTGTACCAGAATACCATCGACTGCGGTGTCGGCATTGAGCTGGTCAATCAGGTCTATCAATTGTTGTTGTTTGGTGTCAGCGGGCAAATCATAAGAAAAAGATACAAAACCAACTTCTTCACAGGCTTTGCGTTTACTGCCTACATAGACCTGAGAAGCGGGATCAGCACCCACCAGTACTACGGCTAAACCTGGCGCCCTTTTGCCTGCTGCCAATCTTTGTTGTACCCGGATTGCTACCTGTCCCCGTGTCGCCTGAGCGACGGCTTTGCCATCAATAATTTGTGCTGCCATTGAGCGCCTCTGATCCAGCTTTTAAAAGTTGCCGTATTTTCTCACAGCAGCGTCAAATGCGCCAAGCGCAAAGATTTATTTGTGTGCTATTCGCTTGAAATCAGTGAAATTGCTGGCTTTATCAGCAAAAAAGTGGCGAAAGGTTCAAAATATAAGCAAACGAATTTATTGGCAAAAAAAACGTTTGACGCATTCGGGGTCGGGTTGTAATATTGCGCCCCGTTGCAGTAGTGTAACGATGTCGGTGATTAGCGCAGCTTGGTAGCGCACTTGGTTTGGGTCCAAGGGGTCGCAAGTTCGAATCTTGCATCACCGACCATCTTTAAGCTGGTATGCGCTCTGTGACCGCACTTAATGCGTCCGTAGCTCAGCTGGATAGAGCAACGGCCTTCTAAGCCGTGGGTCATAGGTTCGAGTCCTATCGGACGCGCCATCAGCTTAAAGACTTGTGTTGTGAATTGATACCGTGGTGGCTGTAGCTCAGTTGGTAGAGCCCCGGATTGTGATTCCGGTTGTCGTGGGTTCGAGCCCCATCAGCCACCCCAATCAGTTCAGAAGCAAGTTGTGTCAATATCGGAATAGTTGTCGGTGATTAGCGCAGCTTGGTAGCGCACTTGGTTTGGGTCCAAGGGGTCGCAAGTTCGAATCTTGCATCACCGACCATTTCCCAACGCTTTGATTTCCTCAATTATTCAGAATTTTTTCCAAAGCCTCCAAATCATTAAATCAACAAGATATCTCGCTGTTCAGTCAACGTAATTACTTATCCGCTAAGCCAGCTGCTCATCTCTGTTTCGTTTTTGTCTTTTTGTTTCGGCAACTTCTAACCACAAATTACTTTGCGCCGTGTTCTGGCACGCCAGGATCAGACCGGAATGTTGCTCTGTTGCATCAAGTGCGGCATTGTCAGCATCGGGCAGAGGGTGCACAGTGCCTGCCAGCAGCCGGCATTTGCATAAACCACAATTACCAACTTTGCAGCCGGACTGGATCTGGATCTTGTGCGCAAGCGCAGCCTGCAGCAGGCTTTGCCCTTGGCGTACCGGAATGTTGTTGCCGTTCAAGTGCATTTGGTACACAGGTGTTTTTTTCAGCCATGAAAACCACATAACTGGACGCTCCTTGTCGTTACTTTGGTAACAGCATAGATGGCGATTGCAGGGCATGGCAAGTTGGCGGCAAGTTTTTGGCGGTTGATTGTATTGCTTTGGCAGAACATCAGGACAGGCAGCTTGCCGGGCCTTAAAACAACAACGCCGGCATATCGCCGGCGTTGTTTACTTTGCTAGTTCAAGCGCTGGGCTCAGCTGCAAACTCTGAACACCAGTGCCTTTGACATGGTATTTAAGCTGCCTGCTCTGGTTTAGCGGCTGTGCTGTTAAACAAGGATTTATCGGCAGCTAAGTCCAGAGGATCAAAGTCATCTACGTTAATCACATGCAAACGACCAGCTTCAGCAACCCGCAGTTTTTCTGCTTCTGCCTGACTTAACACACCCAGTTCCAGACCTAAGTCAGCCACTTCACCTAAACGGTAGAAAGGCAGACGTTTGTTGGCGGCATGCACCACTTTATCAAACAGTGGCTCGGCGGCCAGAATGTCAGCCAGCGCTTTTTCAACCAGACCTAACTGGTTGTTCGGCTCTTGTGTCAGATAAAGATGACTGCCAAGGCGTGAACGGGCTTCACAAGGTGTTTGCATAATGCGGGCAACTTTGTGATCCAGTACATCAGCTGGGCGGCGTAATGTGCGGCCCCATGGGAACACCACACGTTTTAATACCACTGCAACAGCGCGGTTTGGGAAGTTATCAAATAACTCATCCAGAGCCAGCTGGGCTTTGGCCAGGTTGTCTTCACAGGCCCACTGCACCAGTGGTAAATCCTGCACCTGACGACCTTCGTCATTGTATTTTTTCAGTACTGTTGAGGTGATATACAGCATCGACAAAATATCACCTAAACGGGCAGAAATACGTTCACGACGTTTTAAATCTCCGCCTAAAGTTGCCATGGCAATATCTGACATCAGTGCCAGAGCAGCGCTGAAGCGGTTCATCTGCTTGTAATAACGGGCTGTTTCATCTTTCACCGGCGCATGCGATAAGGCAGCGTTGGTGAACGACAACCAGAAAGTACGGAAGAAGTTACTGATACTAAAACCGATATGGCCAAAGAGGGCACGATCAAAGGCGGTAACTGCTGCACCTTCGTCGTCCAGTTGTGCCGCCTGTAATTCAGCCAGTACATAAGGATGGCAACGAATTGCGCCCTGACCGTAGATAATCATATTGCGGGTCAGAATATTGGCGCCTTCTACCGTAATAGCAACAGGCGCACCCTGATATCCACGGGCTAAATAGTTGTTCGGGCCCATACAGATGCCTTTACCACCATGAATATCCATCGCATCGATAATGGCCTGACGCATACGCTCCGTCATATGGTATTTGGTTATGGCAGAAATAACAGACGGTTTTTCACCAAGGTCGATAGAGCCGACCGACATGGTGGTTGACGCATCAGCCATATAGGCATAACCGCCAATACGGGCCATTGCTTCTTCCACACCTTCCATTTTGCCGATTGGTAGCTTGAACTGACGACGGATACGGGCATAGGCACCTGTGGCCATAGCCACAGCTTTAATACCACCTGTACTGTTAGACGGCAGGGTGATAGCACGGCCTACGGATAAACATTCCACCAGCATACGCCAGCCCTGGCCGGCCATTTTTGGACCACCAATAATAAAGTCCAGTGGCACAAAAATATTGTCGCCCTGTGTTGGACCATTCTGGAAAGGCACGTTCAGCGGGAAGTGACGACGGCCAATTTTGACACCTGGTGTATCTGTTGGGATCAGGGCGCAGGTAATACCCAAATCTTCTTTGTCACCTAATAATTTTTCCGGATCCTGCAATTTAAAAGCAAGGCCCAGCACAGTAGCGATAGGAGCCAGTGTGATATAACGTTTGTTCCAGGTTAAGCGCATACCCAGCACTTCTTTGCCCTGCCACTCACCTTTACAAACAATACCAAAATCCGGAATAGCGCCAGCATCAGAACCGGCTTCCGGTGAAGTTAAGGCAAAACAAGGAACTTCCAGACCTTTGGCCAGACGTGGCAGGTAATAGTCCTGCTGCTCTTTGGTGCCATAGTGCTGTAGTAACTCACCAGGGCCTAACGAGTTAGGTACACCAACGATGCTGGATAACACCATGCTTTTACTGGTTAATTTCTGCAGGACACAAGATTGGGCAAAAGCAGAAAACTCTAAACCACCATATTGTTTTTTGATGATCATGGCAAAGAAACCATGATCTTTTAAGTATTGGTAGACTTCTGGAGATAAATCAGCACGCTCGTGCGTGGTATGCCAGTCATCAACCATTCGTAATACAGTTTCAACAGGGCCATCTAAAAATGCCTGTTCTTCTGCACTTAACCGTGGTTTTGGGAAATTATGCAGTTTGTGCCAGTCCGGGTTGCCACGGAATAAATCGCCTTCCCACCAGGTGGTACCGGCATCGATGGCTTCTTTTTCCGTAGTCGACATTTCCGGCATAATTTTGCGGTACAATTTCAGCAAAGGTTTGGTGATATGTTGCTGACGGATGCTGGCAATATTCAGCGGCAGCGCTATGGCCACAAAAATAATCCAGCTGATCAAGCCGACTATATCACTGACAGTACCAACGGCAAGAATAACCGCAATAGCGGCCGTAAACAGAGTTAAACTGGCTCTGTGATAGGCCAGTACACCGATTGCCAACAGCAAGCCGATGATAAAGAGTAATAAATCCATATGTTTCTCCAGATAAGAGGTCTGACCACTAACTGGCTAAGGGTAAAGTGGTTCGGCGCAAGATGCAAGTGATTCCTTTGTCAGTCTAGTTGATCTGCTGTCAACTTATGCGGATAGCACCGTAAGCCGGTTTTTTCTGCCGGCACCCTCCCGCTGTGGGTTGTTTATGCCGGTGTTGTACTGCTAACCTCGCATCATCCTCGGGAGTTAATCAGAATCCAGAATTGTTATGTGTGAACTGCTTGGTATGTCGGCCAATGTTCCGACCGATATTTGTTTTAGTTTTAAAGGTTTAAAAGAGCGGGGCGGCAACACAGGCCCACATAAAGATGGCTGGGGCATCGCTTTTTATCAGGGTAAAGGGGTGTCGACCTTTAAAGATGCACAGGCCAGTCATCAGTCCGAAGTGGCCAGGCTGGTCAGTGACTACCCGATCAAAAGTAATGTGGTGGTGGGACATGTGCGTCAGGCCAATCGCGGCCGGGTTGCACTGGAAAACACCCATCCTTTTACCCGGGAGTTGTGGGGGCGCTACTGGACTTATGCTCATAATGGCCAGCTCAAAGACTATAAAACACTGCCCGTTGGCCGTTTTAAACCTGTTGGCACGACCGACAGCGAACAGGCTTTTTGTTATCTGCTTTCTGCCCTTGCTGATAAATACCCCAATGGGCCCACCAGCAAAAAACAGCTGTTTCGCTATTTGCTGAAATTAAGCCATGGCCTGCGTCAGCTTGGGGTGTTTAACCTGTTGTTGTCGGACGGTGATTATCTGTTTTGTTATTGCAGCACCAAATTGCACTGGATCACCAGGCGCGCGCCTTTTGGTAAAGCCTGTTTATCTGATGTGGATGTGGATATTGATTTTAGCCGTGAAACCACACCCAACGATGTGGTGACTATAGTGGCGACGTTGCCGCTGACATCCAATGAAAGCTGGCAGGCGATGACGCCTGGCCAGGCTTGTTTATTTAAAGCAGGGGAGTTGGTGCCGCTGTCGCGTTAAATGTTACAGGTGCAGGGCTACCAGACTGCAGCCCTTGATAACAATAGCTTTATTTAGGTTGGTAACTTTGCAGCTGCACGTCAAACTGCTCGACATTGTCTTCCGATTGCCATAACCGCACCAATAAATAATCCAGTTCAGGTGCAACCCAGGCATACACCTGTTTATCCGGGCCCTGACCATAACGTTCAATGCGGATGGCTTTTATTTTGCCAAAAGGCAAAGACAACCACTCTTCAGTGGCTACTTTATATTTGTAATTGCGGGTTTCGCCGTGGCGGTTTAATACGTCATACACAAAATCTGATTTGCCAGCTTTTAAATCCAAGACAATTTGGCTGTGAAAACTGAGTAAATCCAGCCAGTTGTCGTTCCAATTCACTTTTTTCAGTTTTTGGTTTTTATCAACCTTCAGGCTTTTGCCGGCCCAATCCAGATTCAGCTCATAATGACGGCTTGGCCCGGTGCCGGATCTCTTCATCAGGTACTGGGTGGGTTTAATGCGGCCATCCTGCAAATAAAAACGTGAACGTTCATTGCGTTCATCACTAAAAATCAGCCAGCTGATTTTGCTGTGATAACCCAGTTCATAGCTCTGACCGTCCGTTTGCAGATAACGGCTGGCTTCGCCATGTTGCTTGCCGGAGCGGTAAATCAGATATTTGGCTTCAAATGGTTGCAGCGCTGCTTTTTCGCTGGCCGGTTGCACTTGTTCTTCCAGCACCATAGCCTGAGTGTTGCTACTAAAAGTGGTCAGCAACACAGGGGTCAGGAAAAAAGAAGTCAGGCAAAAAAAAGACGCCGACAGGCGCCATTTTTTATTCGTTGTCATCATCATCGTCGGCGTATCCATGAGCTGATAAAATCTGGCCGTCTAACAATGCCTTATCCGCAAGGTGTTGTAAACGGTCCTGACAAAACCAACGAACCACCAAGGGATAAATCCGGTGTTCCTGTTCATGTACACGGGCAGCGACGGCAGCGGCGTCATCATCACTAAACACCGGTACTTTGGCCTGCAATACCACAGGGCCGCCATCCAGTTCAGCAGTCACAAAATGTACACTGCAACCATGTTCAGTATCGCCGGCATCTATCGCGCGTTGATGGGTGTTTAAACCCTGATATTTGGGCAATAACGACGGATGGATATTTAACAGCCTGCCCTGATAATGGCTGACAAATTCCGGCGTTAAAATCCGCATAAAACCAGCCAGTACCACTAAATCCGCTTGTTCGGCGTCAATGGCGGCCATCAGCGCTTTGTCGTAGTTTGTTCTGTTGGCATAAGCTTTGTGGTCAAGCACCAATGTTTTCACACCGGCGACGGCTGCCCGTTCCAGGCCATAGACGCCGGCTTTATTGGAAATCACAGCGCTGACACGACCGGCAATAAAGCCGGTCTTGCAGGCATCCAGAATGGCTTGCAGGTTAGAACCGCTGCCGGAAATCAATACAACAATTGATTTCATAAGGATTAAGCGTTCACACCAGGAATAATGACCTGAGCTTCGCCTTCGCCTGCCGCCTGAATTTCACCTAAGTGCCAGGCAGTTTCGCCGGCATCATTGAGGAATTTCAGTGCTGCATCCAGGTTGTCCGGGCTGACCACCACTATCATGCCAACACCACAGTTAAAGGTACGGTACATTTCGTGACGGGTGACATTACCTTGTTGCTGCAACCAGTTAAATATGGCAGGCCACTGGTAACTCTGTTCGTTACAGACAGCTTTGGTATTGGCTGGCAGTACCCGCGGAATATTTTCCCAGAAACCACCACCAGTGATATGACATAAGGCGTGAACAGGTACAGTTTTGATCAGGCTCAGCAGGTTTTTCACATAAATACGGGTTGGCGCCATTAAATGGTCGGCCAGAGGTTTGCCTTCAAGCAGGGTGTCTGGTGTCTGGCCACTGACTTCGATAATTTTGCGGATCAGTGAAAAACCATTGGAGTGAGGGCCTGAAGAGGCGAGGGCGATGATCTGATCGCCGGCTTTTACTTTGGAACCGTCAATAATGTCAGCTTTCTCCACCACACCTACACAAAAACCTGCGATGTCGTAGTCGCCGGCATGGTACATACCCGGCATTTCGGCAGTTTCACCACCCACCAGCGCACAACCAGACAGCTCACAGCCATTGGCAATACCATTGACTACACTGGCGGCAACGTCAACATCCAGTTTACCTGTGGCGTAATAATCGAGGAAAAACAGCGGCTCAGCACCTTGTACGACTATGTCGTTGACACACATGGCCACTAAATCAATACCAACGCTGTCGTGGCGGTTTAAATCTATTGCCAGACGCAATTTAGTACCAACACCATCTGTGCCTGATACTAACACAGGCTCTTTATAACCTGCCGGGATCTGGCACATAGCGCCAAAACCACCGAGACCACCAATCACTTCTTTACGGGTCGTACGTTTGACGGCACCTTTGATCCTGTCGACCAAAGCCTCACCGGCATCAATGTCTACGCCTGCGTCTTTGTAACTTAACGAAGTTTTTTGCTCGCTCACGGTAATCCTCGATGGCTGAAATAAAGTCAGGGTAAAAAATCCGGCGCATTTTACCCTGTTCTGCGTTCAGACAAAAGGATTATGGCAAGGGCTGTTGATTTTTCCCCGGCTTTGTTACTGAGTGGCGTTATTAAGCGCCTGTGTCAAATAAGCGTCCACACTCAGTGCTACATCGTTGACGATCTTGTTGTAACAGACTGATGCAAATGGAAATTCCTTGCCGTTGTGGCAGAGACAAATCACCGGATTGTCGTCGCCGAGCTGCAGTTGTTGCCACTGGCCGCCCACTTTTTGCTGGAAAATCTGCCCAAGATAAGCACCGAATAAATGGCTTAAGGTAAACAGATGTTCTTTACTGATGGCTTCCCTTTTGTGTTGCAGATGTAATTTCACCAGCATAGTGTCTAATAAAGGCACGCTTTCTTTGCTGAAATCAAGGTGTTGCTGATATTGTTCTGCCGCGTATTGCACAGCTTCGCTGGCACTGTCGAGCATCAGTTGTTGCAATTCAGTCGTATTAATCATGATGGGTTTCCGCCTTTGCCATGCACAGCAAGCAGCAACTGACGTAGTTGCCGGCCGCCTGGACCGAGTTTTTCTTCTTTGGGTGTCAACAGCGACATGGGAACCAGTCGCTCGGAACTTTGACTCAGCGGCAGTCTTTTCAGCTCACCTGAATCTGTTAAATCTTGCACTAAATGCGCCGGCAACCAGCAAAAACCGATGCCACTTTTTAAAATTTCAATGGCTTCATAAAAGTTGCTGACGGTCCAGCGTTGTTCGGCTTTTAGCCAACCTCCAATGTTATCCATCGGCTTGCTGGCGGTATCGCGGATCACAATCTGCAGATGCTGACTGAGTTCATCCAAATCCAGCGCCTGATGCTGGGCCAGTACATGCTGTTTGCCAACCACGGGGATCATCCGGGTGACACAAATCGGCTCACCAAGATAACCTTTAGGGATCACACCACTGGCAGCAATCACCAGGTCTGCTTTTGCTTCCAGAATAACCTCAGTGGTGCCGGTAATGACGGTGTCGATGATTTGAATACGGCTGCCACGACTTTGCGGGTGAAACTCTGCAAGCGCCTGATATAAATATTTTTTCGGGTACACCAGCTCAACGGCAATGCGGATCTCAGGCTCCCAGCCCATATCAATGCTGGCAGCGAGTAGTTCCAAATCTTCAATTTGGGCTGTCAGAATGCGGGAGCGGCGCAGCATCACTTCGCCGGCCTGGGTTAAAAATGCCTTGCGGCCTATCACCTGCAGCAGCTCAACACCGAGCTGGGACTGTAGTTTTGCCACCGCATGGTTCAGGCTGGACTGGCTTTTATTCAGTAAATCTGCTGCCTGAGCGTAACCGCCGGCGTCAACCACGGCTTGCAGAATGCGCCATTGTTCCAGCGTTGACTTGGGGCGGTACGGCATAATCTTCCTATTGCCAATCAGGCAGTTGCAATAACAACGGCACGCAGAGGCGCCGGGTAGCCTTCAATGGTTTTACTATGATCATTCGGATCAAGAAAATCAACCAGACTTTCATTCTCCATCCAGGCCGTTTTGCGTTGTTCATTAAGTGAAGTGTGATTTAAATCGACTACTTTAGCATCTTGAAAACCCACCCGTGCCAGCCAGCCCAGCAGGGCATCGGTACTTGGAATAAACCAGACATTACGCATTTTGGCATAGCGCTCGCCGGGCACTAACACTGTCGTTTTGTCGCCTTCCACCACCAAAGTTTCCAGCACCAGCTGACCACCCGGGCGCAGCTGATTTTTCAACTGTTGCAAAAAATCTATCGGCGATTTGCGGTGATATAGCACACCCATCGAAAACACAGTGTCAAAAGCCTGCAGTTTTGGCATATCGTCAATGCCAATTGGCAACAGGTGTACATTGGGATCCGGGTTAAAATGTTTAATGGCGCAAAATTGGCTGTAAAACAGCTGGCTTGGGTCTATCCCTACCACAAAGTCCGCACCGGCGCCGCGCATGCGCCATAAGTGATAACCGCTGCCACAACCCACATCCAGCACAGTTCTGTGCTGGAGCGGTGCCAGGTGCGGTAGTACTCTGTCCCATTTCCAGTCAGAGCGCCATTCAGTGTCGATATGCAGTCCATGCAGTGTAAAAGGTCCTTTGCGCCATGGCATCAGTTGTTTCAGCAGTACTTCCAACCGCTGTTTGGCACCGGCACTGAGCTCGTCCGGCGCACCAAAACTGACTTCGGTGCTGATGTTTTTCACCTTGCTTTGGCTGGGCGGTAAATTGGCCAGCACTTTTTGCCACTGTTTAAAGTCGCCGTGCAGCGCTTCTTTTTGCCAGGCCGACAATTGTGCCGGTAATACGTCCAGCCAGGCGGCCAGTTTGTTTTGCGCTATTGCGGCATAAAAAGCATTAAAATTAAGCATGAACTTCCTCAGCCCCACTTTGCATGGCAACCGGCGTTTTGATAGCCACCATAGAGCAGAAATTAAAACACTGGAACCAGACGGTGCTGCTGCCAAAACCGGCTTTGGTAAAACGCTGTTGGTGCTCTTCAATAGTGTCCGGACGCATGACATTTTCCAGCGCTGTGCGTTTTTGGCTGATTTCGAGCTCACTGTAGCCATTGGCTCTTTTAAAATCGTGGTGCAAATCAATCAGTAGCTCATGGGTTTGTGGGTCGTTCTGCACAAATTTTTCCGACAGGATAAAAATTCCGCCCGGTTTTAAGCCCTGATAAATCCGCTGCACCAGCTCGTCTCTGTGCTGCTTGGGTAAAAACTGCAGAGTAAAATTGCTGACCACCACTGCGGCATTGTTGATGTCAACATCGCGGATATCGGCCATAAGCACCTCAACCGGTACCTCGGAGCGAAACGACTGTAAATGACGTTGGCAACGCTCCACCATGGCAGGGCTGTTGTCGATGGCGACAATTTTGCTTTGGCTGTCGTCAAGCTGGCGGCGCATGGCAAGGCTGGCGGCGCCCAAAGAGCAGCCAAGGTCGTAATAGTTGCTGTTATCCTGCTGATATTTTGCCGTTAATTTGCCGATGGTCTGAATGATCGTTTGATAACCAGGCACAGAGCGCTGGATCATATCGGGGAAAACTTCGGCGACAGTGGCGTCAAAACAGAAGTCCTGAATTTGAGCCAGCGGCTCGGCGTAAATTGAGTCTTTTTGCATATATTTCCACGGCAAACTAAGCCAAATGCCGTTAGTTTACCCGATTTGGCGTTGTTACCGTAAGTTAGCGGCCAAAGAAAAAGCGCAGGTTAAGTGCTAAAACAGCAGCCTGAACTTAGTCACCAAAAAGAGCCAGCTGTGTTTCTGCTTCTCTGGCAAGCTCACCTGGCCAGGGTGCAAGAATGGCATGAGCAGGACCGCCCAGTTCACGTAAATCTGCCGCAAATTGCCGGGCAAGGGCCGGAGCCATAGTGTTGTCCGGCGTATGAAAAAAGGCATAAGGGGTTTTGCCTTCCCCAAGCCACTGCAGCATTTTTTTCAGCCAGGGCTGGTAAAAAGGCCGGTTAGCCGCCAGGTCATCCTGACCAACAAAACGAAACACCGGTGCATCCGTTAACGCCACCGCATGGACAGGTAACCTTGGTTTTTTGCCTTGGGCATCCAACAAAGCCGCTGTGGTGGCAGGCACGGCAAATAAACTGCGGCTATCAAAGCTCAGGCGTTCACATTGATAAGAGCGCAACAATTGATGCAGCGCTTTTTCGTTATCTGCTTTATCAAAAAATTGTGGATGTCGGATTTCAACGGCGCAGGCATGTTGAGCACGGATAAGTTCTAACAGTGGCGCTAGTTCAGCCAGCTGCCAGGGGCCAAAACGCTCCGGCAGTTGCAGATGAATAAAACCAATCCGCTCACGCAGCGGATTAATCAGCGCCAACCATTGCGTCAATAATTGTGGGCCTCCCTGCTGATGACTAATGGCTTTGGGCACCTTCAGGTTAAAGCGAAAATCGCTTGTGCTCAGCTCCAGCCAGCGTGTTATGGTGTCAGTTGCCGGGTTGGCGTAAAAGGTGGTGTTACCCTCTACTGCATTGAAAAAACGACAATATTGCGCTAAAAAATCTGCCGATCGGCTATCTTTGGCATAGAGGCTGCCTTGCCAAGGCGCGTGAGCCCAAACCGGGCAACCTAAATAATACATAGCTCTCACCTGTAAAAGCGCGATGCCGGTCGGGCATGCGCCGGCACTGTGAATCATAGAAGAGTAACATAATGAAGTTATGCCTTGTGTTGTTGATTCTGTGGTGTGGCCTGTTTGCTACGCCGGAAGTTCAGGCTGCTGAGTTGCCAAAACCGCTGCGTATCGCCATCAGTAATGACAGTTTCCCTTATATGTATCTGGACAGCCAGAATCAGCCGGGCGGTTTGGTGGTTGACTGGTGGCGGGCTTTGCCCGCTGTGGATGGCCGTCGTATTGAATTTGTTGCCGTGGACTGGACTGACATTTATCAGACACTGGCAGACGGCAAAGCAGACGTGATTGGTGGCCTGGCGGTAACCCCAGAGCGTGCTGCCAGCTATCTGCTGGGGAACCCTATTGCTGAAGTGCACAGCAATGTATTTATCCACCGGGATTTAAATTTTGTAAACAATCTCCCTGCGCTGTTGCCGCATTTAGTTGGGGTGGTGCGTAATTCCGGTCATCTGGCAACAATAAGGCAAAAACAGCCGGATCTCGTGTTGCAGCAGTTTGATCACACCAGCGCTATGTTTGATGCTGCGCTTGAAGGGCGCATTAAAGCTTTTATTGGTTTGGACCGGTTAACGCCACGTTATGGTCGCATTCAGCAATTAAGCGAGCTGTATCCGCTGTTTAAAAAGATCCCATTGGAAAAAATGCAGCTGACCTATGCTTTGCCGAAAACATCGACGGCACTGGCAGCTGAATTACAAGTGTTAGTCGCCAAATTACCCGCCACCTTACCGGATAAACTGCAGCGGCGCTGGCTCAGTGGCATTAGCAGCGACGACACCATAGTGGTAGCCATGTCCGTTGGAAATCAGCCTTTGATGAGCATGTCCAGCAATGGTCAGCCGCAGGGGTTGTTGGTTGATTTATGGCGTTTGTGGTCGGAAACAACCGGCATTCCTATTGCCATAGTACCGGATACTACAACTGCAGGCTTAACCAGCCTGAACCAGGGGAGAGTGGATGCACATATGGGTTACCCATACCTGCCTGACAGCCGCGCAGAAGTGCAAAGTGTTCATCCTATTTATAACCTGAGTTCGTCTTTTTATTATCCAAAACATCAGCAGTTCACTGACCTGAATCAGGTGCGAAGTCCCATTGGTTTTTTTGCCGCTGCTGCTTATCAAAAAGCGTTACGTCAGGATTATCCCACGTTGAAATTTATTGCTTTTGACAAACTTGAGGATATGCAGCAGGCGCTGGAACGCAGGGAGATTGCCGGTTTTTTTGGGGCTGATCTAATTATGCAACAGCGCTTGATGTTGCAACAAACCGACAGCTATAAAATACTCGACTTTCCTAAATATCAAACCAGTTTGCAGGTGCTGGTGCGCGAAGGTAACAATGAGCTCGTCAATAAAATCCGGCTTGGTTTTAATGCCCTGACTCAGGACCAACTGGAAACTATTGAAAAACGCTGGGTTTCCTTACCTGAACTGGCTTACTTCGCACGTTTTCGCCAGCAGGTGCCGTTAACGCCAGAGGAGCAACAATGGTTGGCTGAACACAGGCTGCTTAAAGTGGGTGTCATGGCGGACTGGGCGCCGATGGAGTTTGTGGATCAGAACGGACGGTTCAGCGGTGTCACCGACGATATTTTGCAAAAGCTGAATCAGCGCCTTGGTACCAGTTTTACCGCTGTGCCTTATCAGCACTGGGCTGATCTGGAAGCTGATTTTGCCGCCGGCAAATTGGATGTAGTTGCCAATATGTCAGATTTGCCGGAGCGCCGTAAATTTGCCGCTTTTAGTCATAACTTCTGGCCTTTCCAGTGGACTTTAATCAGTCATAACGCCGTGACAGAAATAACAGCCCTGAGCCAGCTCAAAGGTAAAAAGGTGGCGGTGCTGCAAGATTATCAAATCGTCAAATATTTTCAGGCCAATCATCCGCAAGTTCAGCTGCGTTTTAGCAAGGATCTGACTCAGGGACTTGCCATGCTGCAAAGTGGCGAGGTTGATTTTGTCGTTGACACTGTGATTTCGTCCGGCCGAGCTTTAAGGCAGGCAGAAAACAGCAATTTGCGCATGCACTTACCTGTTGATATGCCTACATATCCATCTTTATTTGCGGTGCGCAAAGACTGGCCAGAACTTCTGCACATTCTGGATAAAGGGTTAAAAACGCTGAATGAATCTGACCGCAGTGAAATTCTGGACCGCTGGTTTTCAGTAGAAATTCATCAGGGGGTTGATGAAGGAAGAGTCATTAGTCTGGTGCTGCAGGTGGTTGGCATAGGTGTTGTTTTGTTGGTGCTGGTGTTTTTCTGGAATATGTCACTTCGCCGTGAAATAAGCTTACGCCGGCAAATGGAAGAAAAAATGCGTTTTATGGCCACGCATGACGATTTAACCAAGTTGGCCAACCGCAATCTGCTTGAAGAGCGGTTAAATCAGGCGCTGCTGCAACATGCCCGTCACCATGAGAAGCTAGCCTTGTTGTTTCTGGATTTAGATGGTTTTAAAGAAGTGAATGATCAATATGGCCATCATGTGGGGGACGAGCTCCTGGTAAAGGTTGCCGAGGTACTGCAGCATTGTGTGCGTAAAAGTGACACTGTGGCCCGTTTTGGTGGCGATGAGTTTGTTATTATGCTGACCGGCCTGCTGGATAAAGACGATGCCGCCATAGTGGCAGAAAAAATTCTGTTGCATTTATCCAACCCGCTGCAGTTATCGGCTTGCGCTGCCAGGGTAGGGGCCAGTATTGGCATTGCGTTATATCCGGATAACGGCATTGATAGCCAGCAGATGCTGAAGACCGCCGATGGCCTGATGTACCGCGCTAAACAAAGTGGTAAAGGCTGTTATCGTTTTAGTCATCAAGGGCAGTGACTTTAGAGATCTTTTCTATATAATTGGCGCTCATTTTTCAGCGTAAAGCTCAAGTACCGGTAGAAAGGATCAGTGCATGCGTAGTCATTATTGCGGTCTGTTGAACGCACAACATGTCGGGCAACAAGTTTCTCTGTGCGGTTGGATCAACCGTCGTCGCGACCTCGGTGGTCTGATATTTGTTGACCTGCGCGACCGTGAAGGTCTGGTGCAGGTGTTTTTTGATCCGGATTTAACACAAATGTTCGCCCAGGCTGCTGAGCTGCGCAACGAATTTTGTGTGCAGATCACAGGCACAGTGCGCGCACGCCCTGACTCGCAAGTCAATAAAGATATGGCCACTGGTGAAGTAGAAGTTTACGCTTCGGCTCTGACCATTCTGAACAAAGCACCGGCCCTGCCACTGGACTTTAACCAGAACAACACTGAAGAGCAGCGCCTCAAATACCGTTATTTAGATATCCGTCGTCCAGTGATGAGCGACAGATTAAAATTCCGCGCCAAAGTCACCAGTTTTGTCCGTAACTTTATGGATAGCAACGGCTTTTTAGATATTGAAACGCCAATTCTCACCAAAGCTACCCCTGAAGGTGCCCGCGATTATTTAGTACCTAGCCGCACCCATAAAGGCCAGTTTTTTGCGTTGCCACAATCACCTCAGCTGTTTAAACAGCTGCTGATGATGGGCGGTATGGACAGGTATTATCAGATCGTCAAATGTTTCCGTGACGAAGACTTACGTGCTGACCGTCAGCCGGAATTCACCCAGATTGATATCGAAACCAGCTTTATGACCGCCGAACAAGTGATGGCTGTCACTGAAGAAATGGTGGTGTCGATGTTTAAATCGATGCTGGATGTAGATTTAGGCAAGCTGCCACGGATGACCTATTTTGAAGCCATGCGTTTGTATGGTTCAGACAAACCGGATTTACGCAATCCAATGCAGTTTGTTGATGTGGCTGATTTACTCAAAGACGTTGATTTTAAAGTATTCTCAGGCCCGGCCAATGACCCGAAAGGCCGTGTGGTTGCACTCAAAGTGCCAGGCTCCGCGGAAAAAGTTTCCCGTAAAGATATCGACACCTACACCGCTTTTGTTGGCATTTATGGTGCCAAGGGCCTGGCCTGGTTAAAAGTGAACGACGTGGCTCAAGGCCTGGAAGGTATTCAGTCGCCGGTTGCTAAGTTTTTAACTGCGGAAATCGTCAGTGAAATTTTAGCGCGCACCGGCGCACAAAACGGCGACCTGATTTTCTTTGGCGCTGACAGGGCCAAAGTCGTGTGTGAAGCTATGGGCGCTTTGCGCTTAAAACTGGGTGAAGATTTAGGTATCACTCAGCCTGGCTGGAAACCGCTGTGGGTTGTTGATTTCCCCATGTTTGAAGAAAACGATGACGGCAGTTATTCCGCTGTACACCATCCCTTTACTTCACCGCTGGACACTGCAGCTTTCCTGTCGACTGACACCGACAAGCTGGAGCTGGGCACTTTATTATCCAACGCCTATGACATGGTATTAAACGGTACTGAGTTAGGCGGTGGTTCTGTGCGTATCCATACGCCGGATGTGCAGGCCAAAGTGTTCCAGTTATTGGGCATCAGTGATGAAGAAGCCGCGGAAAAATTTGGTTTCTTATTAGAAGCATTACGCTACGGCGCACCTCCACATGCAGGTTTGGCTTTTGGTCTGGACAGGTTAGTGATGCTGATGACAGGCGCCAGCTCTATCCGTGATGTGATGGCCTTCCCGAAAACTGCTACTGCCGCTTGTCCGCTGACAGACGCACCTGGTGTTGCCAATCCACAACAACTGGCCGATCTGGGGATTGCCGTTGTTGCCAAAGCTGAAGCTGACAAATAACAGCAAAACAGCTTGTCACTGTGGTATTGATCACAGTAGCTTCAGCAAAAAACGGCGACATTAAGTCGCCGTTTTTATCTCTGCGTTCAGCCCATGCTGGCAGAGGATCACAAGTTTTGTTATTGAGGGAGTATAAAGATGGCAGGTCATAGTAAATGGGCCAACATGAAGCACCGCAAGGCGCGTCAGGATGCCAAAAAGGTGAAGATATTTACCAAACTGATCCGGGAGCTGACAGTGGCAGCCAAACAAGGTGCAGATCCGGACGGTAACCCGAGATTACGAACTGCCATTGCCAAAGCACTGTTAAATAATTTATCGCGGGATGTGATTGAGCGCGCGGTAAAACGTGGTGCCGGTGAAAATGGTGGTGAAAATTTTGAAGAGTTGGTGTACGAAGGTTATGGCCCCAATGGTGTGGCTATTATTGTTGAAACACTCACCGACAATCATAAACGCACAGTACAGGATGTGCGCAGTGCCTTTACCAAATATGGCGGTAACCTCGGCACCAACGGCTCTGTTTCTTATTTGTTCTCGCGCCAGGGTTTATTAAGTTTTGCCGCAGGTGTTAATGAAGACAAACTGATGGAACAAGCGCTGGAAGCAGGTGCTGATGATGTAGTGGCGCATGACGACGGCTCTTTTGAGGTGGTTACCAGCCCTGAGTTGTTTTTGGATGTTAAAGAAGCTCTGGAAAGTGCAGGATTACAGGCAGAACATGCCGAAGTGAGTTTAGTGCCGTCAACCAAAGCTGAGATTGGCGCTGACACTGTGGTAAAGTTTTTCAAACTTATTGATATGCTTGAAGATTTTGACGATGTGCAAAACGTCTATCACAATGCCGACATCAGTGATGATGTGCTGGCGCTGGTGGAATAAGCTTGAATATTATTCTGGGTATAGACCCCGGCAGCAGGTTAACCGGTTACGGGGTGATCCGGCAGCAAGGCGCCAAATTTGAGTATATTGCCAGTGGCTGTATCCGGATGACACTTGGTGAAATGCCGGATCGGCTCAAGCAAATTTTTGATGGCGTCAGCCAAATTATTGAACAAACACGGCCAACAGTTTTTGCCATAGAGCAGGTGTTTATGGCGCGTAACCCGGATTCAGCGTTAAAGCTGGGCCAGGCTCGTGGTGCTGCTATTGTTGCAGCTAAAGTGGCTGGACTTGAGGTGTTTGAATATTCCGCCCGTCAGGTCAAACAATCTGTGGTGGGCACAGGAGCGGCCGATAAATCCCAGGTGCAGCATATGGTGAAAACCCTACTGAAGCTGCCTGCCAGCCCGCAGGCGGATGCCGCCGATGCATTGGCTGTGGCGCTCTGTCATGGTCATACCCAGCAAAGTTTGATCAGTATGGCAGGACAGGCCAGCAAAACAGTGCGTGGCCGGTTAAGATAAGCCTTTTACCGGTGCCAGGTTGCCAGAGCGCAAATAAGAGCAATTCGCATTTTTATGCAGCAGGATTTTTATGATTGGTCGATTAACGGGCATTATTGCCGAAAAACAAGCGCCGGATTTATTAATAGAAGTGGCTGGGGTAGGGTACGAAGTACAGTTGCCGCTGACCAGTTTTTACACTTTGCCCGCTGTGGGTCAACAAGCCACTATTTATACCCATTTTGTGGTCCGGGAAGATGCGCAGCTGTTATATGGTTTTGCCAATCCAACGGAGCGTAGTTTGTTCCGTCAGTTAATTAAAGCGAATGGTATAGGCCCTAAAATGGCATTGACCATTTTGTCGGGTTTAACGGCCAGTCAGTTTGTGCGTTGTGTACAACAGGATGACATCAGCACTCTGGTAAAATTACCTGGTGTTGGTAAAAAAACCGCCGAACGATTATTGGTGGAAATGCGCGATAAACTTAAAGACTGGGGCTTGTCTATTGCCACCCCTGTCACTGATCATCTGGTTTTGGGTGATGACGAAGTGCATAAATTTGAGCTCAAAGAAAGCCCGGAAGCAGATGCTATCAGTGCGCTGATTTCCCTGGGTTACAGTCAGTCGCAAGCCGCTCTGGCGGTGAAAAAAGTATTTAAAGCCGAGCTTGGCAGTGAACAACTGATTAAAGCTGCATTAAAATCAATGATTTAATTTATGGATGATGTTGCACAACGTTGTTCAACTGAGTAAAAAGCCATGATAGAAGCAGATCGTTTAATAGCCCCTGCGGCCAGTCGGGAAGATGAAGTTATCGACCGGGCTATTCGTCCTAAATCTCTGGCGGATTACACAGGCCAAAGCCATGTGCGTGAGCAAATGGCTATTTTTATTGAAGCGGCCCGTGGCAGAAATGAACCCCTTGATCACTTACTCATTTTTGGCCCACCAGGTTTAGGTAAAACGACCTTGGCAATGATTGTCGCCAACGAAATGGGCGTGAATATTAAACAAACTTCAGGACCAGTACTGGAAAAAGCAGGGGATTTAGCCGCGCTTTTAACCAATCTCGAACCCAATGACGTGCTTTTTATCGATGAAATTCATCGCTTAAGCCCGGTGGTTGAAGAGATATTATATCCGGCGATGGAAGACTATCAGCTTGATATTATGATTGGCGAAGGTCCGGCTGCCCGCTCGATCAAACTGGATTTACCCCCTTTTACGCTGGTTGGCGCTACCACCAGAGCCGGTGCTTTAACCTCCCCGCTGCGGGACAGATTTGGCATAGTACAAAGGCTGGAGTTTTATAAAGTCGATGAGCTGGCGCAAATTATTCTGCGTTCGGCACATTTTCTCAATCTGCAGCTGGATTTGCCGGCCGCCACTGAAATTGCCCGTCGTTCCCGGGGCACCCCCCGTATTGCCAACAGGCTGCTGCGAAGAGTGCGAGATTTTGCCCAGGTGAAATCGAACGGTGTGGTCAGTACCGATATTGCCAATCAGGCATTATTGATGGTGGATGTGGATGCACAAGGGTTTGACTATATGGATCGCAAGCTGATGCTGGCCATTATCGAAAAATTTATGGGGGGACCCGTAGGATTGGATAACCTGGCTGCAGCCATAGGTGAAGAAAAAGACACGATAGAAGATGTGATCGAACCTTTTTTAATTCAGCAGGGTTTTATCCAGCGCACGCCACGTGGCCGTATTGCGTCAAAACATGCTTATGCCCATTTTGGTTTTGACCTGCCGGCAACATCACAGGAATAAAGGCCTGGTATCACAGTATGGCTGCGGCGACTTGCTGCCATATTGTTGATTTTCAGATAAAAAAAAGCCCGCTAAGGAGCGGGCCAATGCAACAAGTTGAAGTAGAACTTCAAAAAATCCAGGGAACATGCTGAGTGATCCGAACCACTGAAGCAGGGTTCCAATCACTCTGTGATCTTAACTACAGTGAACACCCTCGTATTACACCGTTGCGCTAGCTCAGAACACCTGCGTATCTTAAGGATTTAGAATAATTACTTCAAACGAGAAAAATTGCCTCTTTTCATTAAAAAAAGTAATGCGAATAAAAATTCATAAATAATGAATAATGGGTTGCCTTGTTGTGTAAGCCTTGATAAATCTGAATCCTCCTTGTTTTTTGCTGAACCTGAAATGAATACTTCCAATTATTTTTTTCATCGATTGTCGACATAAAAATCTGATTTCTCCGTTTTGTCGCTAAAATTAGCCGTTTTAACGTAAAAAATGAACTTTTACCCGACATCCGTTTCAATACAGAAGTTAACTGATTGCCGGACCGGAAGGGGAGAATTATTTTTCGGTATAGCAGGGGCTGCGCTGTTGAGTTAGGGCGCAGTGTCCCATATCATAGCGCCCAAATTTGTGACTTTGTTTTAGCGTTTTTTTAGAGGTATTTTCTGGTGGCTGGTCAACTTTCAATTCTCGAACTTATCCTTCATGCAAGCTTTGTTGTGCAATGTGTGATGGCTATTCTGGTCGCAGCTTCAGTTGTATCCTGGGCTATGATCATCCAGCGTAATAAAGCCTTAAACGCGGCTATTGAAGACACTCGGAAATTTGAAGATCGGTTCTGGTCCGGTATTGATTTATCAAAGCTGTATAACGAAGTGAGTGCCCGCGCTAATGTCAGTGGTATGGAATCTCTGTTTAAAGCTGGTTTTAAAGAGTTTGCCCGTTTACACAAAACCAATGCCAGACAGCCAAGTGCGGTGATGGAAGGTACTCAGCGTGCGATGCGTGTGGGTTTATCTCGGGAAGTTGAACGGCTGGAAACCCATTTGCCGTTCCTGGCCACAGTCGGTTCTATAAGCCCCTATATTGGTTTGTTTGGCACCGTCTGGGGTATTATGAATTCATTTATTGCTTTGGGAGCTGTGCAGCAGGCCACTTTGGCAATGGTTGCACCAGGTATTGCTGAAGCCCTGATCGCAACCGCTATTGGTTTGTTTGCCGCTATTCCGGCTGTTATTGCCTATAACAGATTTTCACACCGTGTTGAACAACTGGAAAACTCCTATGCCAACTTTGTGGAAGAGTTTGCCAATATTCTGCATCGTCAGGCGGTCAGTGCCGGAGACAATCAATAATGTACGTGCGCAAGAAACGCCGCATGGTGGCGGAAATAAACGTGGTGCCTTATATCGATGTGATGTTGGTGCTGCTGATTATTTTTATGGTGACCACACCTATTATCACTCAGGGTGTAAAGGTAGAACTGCCTAAATCAAAAGCCGAACCCATAGAGCAGATGAAAGATGGGAAAACCCCTATTGTGGCAACTGTTGATGAAGCCGGTTTATATTATTACGAAAAAGATGGTGTCAACAAAGGGCCTATGAATGCAGAGCAGTTGCAGGCTGAAGTTATGGATACGCTGACCATTGAACCAGGCACCCAGGTCATTCTTAAAGCGGATGGCCGTGTTGATTATAATGCTGTGATTCATTTATTAAATCTGATGAAACAAGCTGGCGCTCCGTCGGTAGGATTGATGACAGAAGACGTGGAGTCCAAATAACATGGATCCGTCGTTTAAGAAGGCGCTGCAAATATCGGCAGGGGTACACCTGCTGTTATTTCTGGCGATGTTTATCAATTTTAACTTTTTTAATAAAAATGAAGTGATTGTTGTGCCTTTGTATTCGGCAAGTAATGCGCCGCTGCAAGCCAGCGTTGTTGAAAATCCGAAAATAAAAGAAGCAGACAAAGCAACAAAAAAGAAACCAGAACCTAAAAAAGAGCCGCCGAAAAAAGAACCAGAACCGGTCAAAGAAGAGCCGAAAGAAGATCCGGAAATAAAACGGCAGGAAGAGAAAAAACTACAGCAGGAAAAAGAGCTGATCGTGAAGAAAAAGCTCGAAGCTGAGAAAAAGAAAAAAGAAGCTGATATAGCGCTCAAAAAGAAAAAAGAGCAAGAGAAGCTGAAGAAAGAACAGGAACAGAAGAAAAAAGAAGAAGCAAAGAAAAAGGCTGAAGAAAACGCCCGTCTTGAGAAAAAGAAAAAAGACGAGTTAGAGAAAAAGAAAAAAGCGGAAGAGTTAAAGAAGAAAAAAGCCGAAGAGAAAAAACGTCAGCAGGAACTTGAGCGTCAGGCTGAAGAGCAGATGATGGAAGACGAGCTGGCGGAAGAAGCCGAAGAAGCGCGGCGTCTGGCGAGACAAGGGCAGTTACTCACTGAGAAACAGCGTTATGTGGCCATGATTGTAGAGCGGGTACGGCAGAGCTGGTTTACTGATGACACCATGAACGGCAAAGAATGTGTGATTTCACTGAGCCTGGCCAGTAATGGTTTTGTGATTAACATGAATGTTGAAGGCGGTGACCCAGGCGTTTGTAATGCCGCGGTCAATGCGATCAACCGGGTCGGCCGGTTCCCAATGCCGGAAGATCCTGAGTTGAATGCCGAATTCCGTCAATTGAAGTTACCATTTAAAAAATAAGTTGAGACGATACGACAATGATATTCAAGTTGATAGGAAAAGCAGCGATAGTGGCGATGGCAATCGTGTCGCTGAAGAGTCATGCATCTTTAGAAATTGTGATTACTGAAGGTGTGGATACAGCGCGCCCCGTGGCCATAGTGCCATTTACTTTTGTCGGGCAGAATCAGCCAACACAAAATATCAGCCAGATTGTTGCCGCCGATTTAATGCGCAGTGGTAAGTTTAATCCGGTGAATGTGATGCGGATGCCGCAACAACCACAAAACAGTAGTCAATTTAATGCGGCTGCCTGGAGTAAAACGGGCATTGAAGCTGTGGTGATGGGCACAGTAAAAGAAGTTGGGCTCGATCGTTATACCATTAGTTATGAACTGGTTGACGTGATCAAAGCCAACGGTGGTGTTGGTCAGCCAATGATGACATCAAGCGGTCGTTTAGTTGCAGGCAACAATCATATTCTGCACTCCAGCGAAATTACTATCGCCGGAAAATTGTTTCGTCAATATGCACATCGTATGAGTGATGTGATTTATGAAAAATTGACTGGCGAAAGAGGTGCATTTTCTACAAAAATAGCCTATGTATTAGTGCGTGATAAACAAGAGTATCGTTATCAATTAGTTGTCGCCGATTATGATGGTGAAAATGAGCAGGTTCTGTTAAGGGCAAAAGAGCCTTTGATGTCACCTACCTGGTCACCTGACGGCACTAAATTAGCGTACGTTACTTTTGAACGTAAACAATCTCAGATTTATATACAGGATGTTTACACTGCACGTCGTAGTATTCTGACTTCATTTAAAGGTATTAACAGTGCGCCTGTTTGGTCACCAGATGGCCGTAAAATGGCGATGACTTTATCAAAAGATGGTAATACTGAAATTTATATGATGGATATTGCCAGTAAAAATCTGACAAAATTGACCAATCACCGTGCTATTGACACTGAGCCAAACTGGAGCCCTGATGGTCAATCGATTATTTTTACTTCAGAACGGGGCGGAAATCCGCAATTATATTCAGTGGATATCAATACAAAAGCAACAACTCGTGTTACTTTTGACGGTGAAATGAATTTAGCGGGTAAATTTACACCTAACGGCCAAGCAATTGTTATGGTAAACCGCACAAACGGTCAGTATAATATTGCGCGCATGGATAGGACTACCCGTCAAATGCAAGTGCTGACTCGCACTTATTTGGATGAGTCACCAAGCATTGCGCCTAACGGCTCAATGATTATCTATAGTACTTTGCACGGTTCGTCACAAGTACTGGCACTGGTATCCATGGATGGTCGCTTTAAAGCAAGGTTACCTGCTGCTAATGGGAGAGTAAAATCCCCGGCGTGGTCACCATTTTTATAAAACACAAAAATTTGGTTAATCGTTTTACTAAGGAAAAAATCATGAACTTAAATAAAGTTTTAAAAGGTTTGTTAGTAGCAGTGCCAGTGCTGACTTTAGCTGCATGTAGCTCTAACAACGAAACTGACGCTGGCGATGCAAACGCAAACACCAACGCTCCTGTTCAAGCTGTTGACCAAGGCATGAGCGATGCAGAACAACTGCGTCAGCAATTAGAAGCTCTGCGTCAGCAAAACACTATTTACTTCGACTTCGACAAGTCAGCTATCCGTCCTGAATTCGCTTCAGTACTGGACGCTCACGCTGCTTTCCTGCGTGCTCGTACTACTGTTTCTGTAACAGTTGAAGGTCACACTGACGCCCGTGGTACTCCAGAGTACAACATCGCTCTGGGTGAGCGTCGTGCTCAGTCAGTTCAAAGCTACCTGGAAAACCTGGGTGTTGCTGCTGGCCAAATGTCAGTAGTTAGCTACGGCGAAGAAAAACCAGTTGACGCTGGTAACACTGAAGACGCGTTTGCTAAAAACCGTCGTGCTGTTTTAGTTTACTAATTTACTAGTGAGTGTGCATGGACGTTAAAAAGTCACTGATTACTGCACTTTCATTAGTTGCAGTAGCTGTATTAGCTGATCCGGCGCCCGTTGCTGACCTAAGTCGCAGCAGCAATAAGAGTTATGCCGCGCAATCCAGTAGTCGTAGTGGTTCTGTTGAAGAACGACTATCTGCGCTGGAACGTGTGGTTGAAGCTCGTGCTGCTGCACAACTCCAGATGCAGCAACAACTCCAGACCTTGCTTGACGAGGTCAGCGAGTTAAGCGGCAAGACTGAAATGCACTCTTATAAATTAGAAGAGATATTGCAACAACAACGCGATATCTATCAGGAAATTGACCGCCGTGTGGGTGGCCAGGGTGGTGCAGCGTCGCAGGTGCAGTCCTCTGCAAATGTGCGTGCACAAACTCCGGTTAACGTGCCGGCGGGCAATCCCGCAGCCGTTGTAGCAGCCGATCAGGTTGCTACTGCGGATGTTGCGGCAGCGCCAGCCTCTGTGAATATGACAGAAGCACAGGCGTATGAACAAGCTATCAATTATGTGATCAAGGATAACAACTACGCTGCGGCTATTCCGGCGTTTGAAAGTTTTATCCGTGACTACCCGAATTCAGACTACACCTCTAATTCTCATTATTGGTTAGGCCAGCTTTACTATCAGAAAAATGAGTTAGGCAAAGCAAAAAACCATTTCGAGCGTGTTGTCACCCAATACCCGAATACCACCCGTGTTCCTGACGCTTTATTAAAACTGGGCATGGTGGCTGAAAAGCAGAACGAAGCTGCGGTAGCAAAAAAGTATTACAACCAGCTGGTCAAAAGTTTTCCAAAGTCCAAGCCTGCGGCAACAGCCCGCAAAAAACTTGAGACTATGTAAGTCGTTTTTATAAAAAAGCCCGCTTTAAGCGGGCTTTTTTATTGGGGAAATTGTATTTTTGCCGATTTTGGCTTTGCTGTAGTAGTTACGCTTTGTAATTGATGCTGCTGATATTTCAGACAGGCAACGCTTTATTATTCGACAGTGAATTGCTGTGGTGCTGCGAAATTAAGCAGTTAACATGGCAAAAGCGCGTTTTTGGCAAATATAAGTTGCACTGAGCGCGTAAATAAGTAAGATATGCCTCCGCGACAGGGGTCATTAGCTCAGCTGGTAGAGCAGCGGACTTTTAATCCGTTGGTCGATGGTTCGAATCCATCATGACCCACCACTCTCGCGCAAACAATAGATTGAACTGGGTCATTAGCTCAGCTGGTAGAGCAGCGGACTTTTAATCCGTTGGTCGATGGTTCGAATCCATCATGACCCACCAGTTCAGTCCTATCGTTTGGGTCATTAGCTCAGCTGGTAGAGCAGCGGACTTTTAATCCGTTGGTCGATGGTTCGAATCCATCATGACCCACCATCTTCTTGTTTGTCCCGTAAGGGGTCATTAGCTCAGCTGGTAGAGCAGCGGACTTTTAATCCGTTGGTCGATGGTTCGAATCCATCATGACCCACCACTTCCCGATAGTTTTTCTCACTGCAAAACCCGTGTATAATGCGCCACCCTTTATTGTTGGATGGTCAGCATGAATCAAGCACTGCAGTTTAATGAACTTGAATATGTCTTCCCAAAAAAGCCGTTGCCATTAAGCGCTGACGACAAACAAGCTTATAAAGACCGGATCAAAAAATTACTGGTTGAACGTGATGCAGTTCTGGTCGCGCACTATTACACTGACCCGGAAATTCAGGCGCTCGCCGAGGAAACCGGTGGTTGTGTGTCAGACTCATTAGAAATGGCCCGTTTTGGCAATCAGCATCCGGCAAAAACGCTGATTGTCGCCGGAGTCAAGTTTATGGGCGAAACCGCAAAAATTCTGACGCCGGAAAAAACCATCTTAATGCCAACGCTGGAAGCCACCTGTTCGCTGGATTTAGGTTGCCCGGCTGAGGAGTTTTCTGCCTTTTGTGACGCGCATCCGGACAGAGTTGTTGTCGTGTACGCCAATACGTCAGCTGCGGTAAAAGCACGCGCCGATTGGGTGGTGACTTCTTCTATTGCGCTGGATGTGATTGAACATTTAGACAGTGAAGGTAAAAAAATCCTGTGGGGCCCGGATAAACACTTAGGCGCTTATGTGCAAAAACAGACAGGTGCCGATATGCTGCTGTGGCAGGGCGCCTGTATTGTGCATGACGAGTTTAAAGCCAATGCACTGATTGAGCTGAAAAAACAATATCCAACTGCAGCAGTATTGGTGCATCCGGAATCTCCGGCTGCGGTGGTGGATTTAGCCGACGCTGTGGGTTCCACCAGTCAGCTGATTAAAGCCAGCCAGACCATGGCCAACGACACTTTTATTGTCGCGACGGATAAAGGCATTTTTTATAAAATGCAGCAGGCGATGCCGGATAAAACCTTTATTGAAGCGCCAACAGGTGGTAATGGCGCCACTTGCCGCAGCTGCGCACATTGCCCCTGGATGGCGATGAATGGCTTAAAAGCTATTGAAGAGGCTTTAACTGACGCCAGTGGTCACGAAATTTTTGTCGACGCTACACTACGCGACAGAGCCTTATTACCGCTGGACCGGATGTTGAGTTTTGCCAAAAGCAACAGAGTTGCAGTGAAGGGCAACGCCTAAACTTGTACAAATAGCGGCTTTGCTGAAAATTCCAGCGAAAAGCGGTATAACAGCAATTTATTGTTGCGCCGAGCGCTGAATTTACCTAGTATAGCCGCGCTTGCTGTGGCAAGTCCCGGAGAGATGGCTGAGTGGCTGAAGGCGCACGCCTGGAAAGTGTGTTTAGGTTAACCCCTAACGAGGGTTCGAATCCCTCTCTCTCCGCCAGATATAAAACAAAAGCCCCGTACGAAAGTACGGGGCTTTTGTTTTATATCTGCTGGTGAAAGCGGCTTTGGTTTTAACCCTTAGTTCGACAAACCGGCAGGATTGCCGGTTTGGACCTTGCGGAGCAAGGCCCGAAGGGCGAGGGGCTGGGAGCCCCGAGTCAATCCCTGAATACGAAAGTACGGGGCTTTTGTTTTATATCTGCTGGTGAAAGCGGATTGGTGAGAAGCCTTAGTTCGACAAACCGGCAGGATTGCCGGTTTGGACCTTGCGGAGCAAGGCCCGAAGGGCGAGGGGCAGGGAGCCCCGAGTCAATCCCTGAATACGAAAGTACGGGGCTTTTGTTTTATATCTGCTGGTGAAAGCGGCTTTGGTTTAAACCCTGGATAAAACCTTATGCTCAAGCACCCAAAGTAAATCACTGTGAAACTAAACCGCTTTTGCTAAAATCCTGTTTTTTGCATTTTGCTGCCGGAATCTTTTGATGTTATGTCCTTATTTTATTGCCGACACTTGCCGCTCTTGTTCAGCACTTGATGCGGCTTATGCAGTGCAGCTGGAGACAAAACAGCAGCAGTTGCAAAAATTGCTTGGTAATTTTGCCGGTTATCAGTTATTGCCTGCTGTTGCATCTTCAGAAGCGGCATTTCGCAATAAAGCCAAAATGGTGGTGATGGGCAGCATAGATGATCCTGTGCTTGGTATTGTGAATCATCATCAGCAACAGGTCGATCTGACCGCTTGTCCTTTGTATCCAACATCATTTCAGCAAGCTTTTGCGCATATCCGCAGTTTTATCCGGCTGGCCAAATTGCAGCCTTATCAGCTTGCTGAAAAAAAAGGTGAGCTGAAGTTTGTGCTGTTAACACAAAGTCAGTCAACAGGGCAGTGGATGCTGCGTTTTGTACTGCGTTCAAAAAACCATCTGGCCTCTATTGTTAAACATCTGCCGGCGCTGCAGCAACAATGGCCTGAGCTTTTGGTGTGTTCTGTGAATTTACAGCCCGAACATAAAGCTGTGTTAGAGGGCGAGCAGGAAATTGTGCTGACTGAGCAACAACAATTGCCAGAGCTGTTCAACGATGTGCCGCTTTTTATTCAGCCTCAGAGTTTTTTTCAGACGAACCCTAGGCTGGCCGCGCAGTTGTACCAAAGCGCCCGCGACTGGACTGCTGATTTACCATTAAAAAGTGTCTGGGATCTGTTTTGTGGTGTGGGTGGTTTTGCGCTGCATCTGGCAACAAGCGGACGGCAGATCACCGGCATTGAAATATCGTCGGCTGCTATTGCCTGTGCACAGCGCTCGGCCGCACTGATGCAGGATGTGCAATTACAGTTTCAGGCGCTGGATGCTGATGCATTTGCCAAGGCCCAGCAGCAAAGCCCGGATTTATTAGTGGTCAACCCACCAAGGCGGGGTTTAGGTGCAGCACTGTGTCAGACCGTAAGCCAGCTGAAGCCAGCCTGGTTGTTGTATTCAAGCTGTAATCCACAAAGTCTGGTGCAGGATTTAGCTGCACTTTCAGACTATCAGCTTGAGAAAGCGCAGCTGTTTGATTTTTTTCCTCACACTGAACATGCCGAAGTATTGTGCTTATTACAGCGCCGCGACAGTACCCTTTAACATTATTTCGCCGCAGTGAAAGCCTGATATTTCACTGTGGCCTTGTTATTCGTTTGTTTTGTTCAGCCCCTTTTGTGGCTCACAAAGGGCTGGCATTGGTAACTGCAGTGTTGTCAGGCTGATGAAGTTGTTGCCATCAAACTGCAGCTGATAAATCAGACCGTAATCCTGTTCCGTCAGCGGCGCTTGTGGTGTTTTACTCAGTAGCTCTGCAAGTTGCGGCACAGTGTTGCTGTGGCCTACTACCAACGCGTTTTGTTGCTGCTGCATCAAGCTAGCGGCAAGGTTTTGGATGTCGGCTGCCGGATAAGTTTCTAACCGGCGGTTTGGGGTTAATAAAGCGGTTGCTGTTAATTGGGTGCGTTGGTATCCGCTGTGATACAGCTTTGTCAGCGGCACCTTAGCCATTAAAGTCGCCAGTGCTGCCGCCTGTGCTTTACCACAGGCCGATAACAGCGGATCTTTCGCTGCCGTTCCACCGGCAGCTTTATTGACTTCAGCCTTGTGGGCGTGGCGCACCAGGTACAGCTGGTAAGGTGCAGCTTGTGCTGTGCAAGTGGCGAGACTCAGTACACTGACAGCCAAAACTTTTAAAATTTTCAAAATTATTTAACCCCTTTTGTTGTGCTCAATCGTCCAATGTCTGAAAAACACCATCAACAAGGAGCAGGACATGAGCAGCACTATGTCAGTATCTTATGCGGCACAAACACCATGGCAGGCTCGGTTGGGCACTGTGGTGTTGGCAGTTTTTATCACTTTGATGTTATTTCAGCTGATGACGGCTTTGTTAAGTCAGAAAATGCCGGCGCTGCCTGCTGCAATACCTCAGCTGGAGGTAGAGCTGTCGGCCCCCAGAGCCGACAGCGCGGCGCGGCCGAAAATAACCTTAGAGCCACCGCCACCTCCTGTTGAACCACCGGCACAACAACCTGTTGATTTGGGTTCAGAGCTGCAGCGTTTTGCGCTGGAGGTTGCACCTGTGGTGCCAGATATTGCCATCAGCGCGCAGCAGGGGCAATACCAGCAATTGGCTGATGCACAGGCCAGGCCTTTGGTGCGGGTTGAACCACAATATCCCGCCTCAGCAGCACGGGATGGGATCAGCGGTTGGGTGCAGCTGAGTTTTAGCATTGATGCTACAGGGGCTGTGACCGATGTTGTGGTGCTGGATGCAGAGCCAAAACGAGTGTTTGAACAGGCAGCTATCCGGGCGCTAAAACGCTGGAAATATCAACCTTCTGTCGAACAAGGCAAAGCTGCTAAAACCACAGGTTTAACTGTGCAGCTGGATTTTAATCTGGAACCCTGAAAAGGGCTGTGGCACATTGATCAGGTTGGCAATACAAAGCATAAACAAAGTTGCTTTGGGCGCTGTGGCTGAACAGCTTCGGCGCACAACAACAAGAATAACAGCCGGCAGGAGTGCTTATGGGATGGAAACAAATCAGTATCCGGCTGACCGGCTTTACAGCGTCGGCGACTGCCAATACCGGGCACGATGAGCTTGGCTGGTTGTTCCGCAGTCATGCCGATGCTTTGTATCATTTTTTATTAAAACAAAGTGATGCTGAGCTGGCGCAGGATATCAGTCAGCAAAGCTGGTTAAAGGTACTGGAGTTACAAAGTTGGCAGACTGAGTCAGCATCCCAAGCTGCTGGTACCGGTATCAAAGGTGATTTTCAACAGCGTTGTCAGTTTAAAACCTGGTTATTTACCCTGGCCAGAAATGCACTTTTTGATGAACTGCGCCGCCGACAACGCTGGAGCGGGCCGGAGCTTAGTGAAGAAACCATGTTGGACACCCAAGTCAGCCAGCTTGAGCTGTTGGTGGCTGCAGAGCGGCAACAGGCATTACAACAAGCCATAGAAGTTTTGCCGCTATTACAAAAAGAAGCTTTGTTATTACAGCTGGAAGGTTTTTCGCTGGAAGACATTGCCAGCATCAGCGGCAGTGCAGCCGAAACGGTAAAAAGCCGGCTCAGATATGCAAGAACCAGCCTCAGTCAAGCTCTGGAGCATTACCATGACCACCAAGCATAATGGGCAAACGCCAAAAGCTGCGGAGCAAACCCCAGTGCAGCAAAAGGTTAATCTGCAGTCAGAACTTCAACAACAAGTATTGCAGGCAAAGGCTGATACCACCGCAGCGGAGCCGTCAGCGGGAGAGGAAAAGTTAACAGCTGCACTCGAGCTTTGGTACCGGCAAAGCGCAGAGCAACATCAAATACCGCCGCCGCAAAAACAGGCGCTGTGGCAATTGCTGCAACACAAAGCTGGGCCAAAATCCAGGTTAATACAGTTGAAGATCATCATGCAGCAACTGGTCGGCTGGTTTAGTTTTCCGAAGTTGCAGGCGTTAACCGCAGTTTGTGCACTTGGGTTAGGCTGGTTTTTAATTCAACAACAGCAGTTGTCCTATCAAATCAGTCAGACCAACAGCCTTTATCCGGTGCAAATACACCAGCTGAATTCTGAAGAAATTCACGCAGGATCTTTGAGTGCAGCCCAGCAACGCCAGCAAATTTTCAGTCAGCGTTATCAGGACTACCAAAAAAGTGTGGCGGCAGGGCATGTGATAAAACAGCAGGTGCTGGCGCGTCAGGCTGCCGACAGTGGCTGGCTGCTCGATGCCTGCAGCAAACTCAGATTACAGCTGAGTGAAGGTTGGTTAGAACAGTTTAAATTACAACACCAATGGTCTGAACCACAGTGGGCACAGCTGGCCAGCAGCCGTTATCTGAAGGTATCAACTGGTACTCATGGTGAAATTATTGCATTGCAACCATCGGCGCAGCCACCTTCCTGTGCGCCCTGAACAAAGCTCGATAGGTTAAAAAGACGACAGTAAGATGCTGAAAGGGTTGTACCATGCCGTGACTTTGGTGTGGCTGTGGCATTCGAGAAAAAACCAAGGCGCGCTTCGTGCAGCCCCAGCTCTGGGGTAATATAGCGCCTTTGTATTTTCTGCCGTTGTGAGCCCCGATGACTGATTTAATTTACCTGCGTTCTTACCCTGAGTCTATTTTGCAGCAGGTGCGCGTGGCATTGCAAAACGGCAGTTTGGGTGAGAGCCTCAACCGCCGTTATCCGGAGCAAAACCACAATATTCAGACTGACAAAGCTTTGTATGAGCTGACTTTACAACTAAAACAACAGTTTATGAAAAGTAGTGACCCCATCAGCAAGGTGCAGTTTGACCCGAAAATTCATGTGATCCATAACGCCCTGGGTACCCACAGTCAGATCAGCAGGGTGCAGGGCGGCAAGCTGAAAAGTAAAAATGAAATCCGTGTCGCCAGCTTGTTAAAACAAATGCCGTTATCTATTCTGCGCATGGTAGTTGTGCATGAATTAGCCCATTTACGGGAAAAAGATCACAACAAGGCGTTTTATCAATTGTGTCAGTACATGGAACCCCAGTATCATCAACTGGAACTGGATTTACGGTTGTTCCTGACCTGGCGCGACAGTCAAAGCTGAATCAGCAGAACAACAAGCCGGATGGCGGGAAGGAGGAGCAGATGGCTCAGACAACACATATTTTTGTCTATGGTTTATTAACTTTTCCCGAGATTGTCACTGCCATTACCGGCCAACATATCCAGATGAAAGCTGCAGTATTAAGCGGGTTTCGCCGTTATGGTTTAAGCCGGAGCCCAACCCAAACCCCGGTGCCAGTGTTATTGGCTGAGCCGGGTTATCGGCAGCGCGGACAGCTGCTGTTGAATGTGGATGAGCAGGCGGTTAAAAAGTTAGATTTTTTTGAAGATCTGGACTCAGGGCATTATGTAAAAACTGCGGTCCGGGTTGAAGTTGAAGGTCAGTGGCTGGATGCCTTTTGTTATTGTGCCGGACCGGCGCTGGCACCTTATGCCAGTGGCGACTGGTCACCAGAACAAGTGACAGAGCAGGACAAACAGTATTTTATTCAAACATTGATCCCAGAAATGCTGGCTGCACTGGCAAAGGGTTCGCAGTAAAAATTTTAAGCTGTGTTCCGAGTACCAGTGGCATTTTGCAGGCTTGTGCTGCATCGCAGTCAGGGTTTTGGGCCCGGAAGGAATTATGATCAAACAAAGTTTGATGGCGGCCTTGTTATTGTGCACAACCTCTGTTGTGGCGGCGCCATCTGTTGCCCAGTTTTCTGAAGAATTTCATCGTGAATTTACCCGTAAGATGAGCAAAAACAACATCCCTGGTGGTGTTTATGTCATTGTCAAAGATGACAAAATTGTCAGGGTTGGCGCTTTTGGTGTGCGCTCGCACGGTACTAAGGCCAAGGTGGATGCCAACACTGTGTTCCGTCTGGCTTCTGTGTCCAAAACCTTTGCCGGCGGCTTAGCGGCTCAGGTGGAGCACGAAGGGCGTTTTAACTGGAACGACAAAGTCACCAAATATGTGCCGGGTTTTCGCTTTCGTAGCCCCGCTATGACGTCCAGATTGACAGTAGAACATTTACTGGCACAAAACGCCGGCTTAAGCCCAAATGCTTTTGACGACCTGATAGAAGCCAATATGACACCGGCACAAATTCTGCCAAAATTTGGCAACATCAACCCGCGTTGTCAGCCAGGTAAATGTTACGGCTACCAGAATGTGTTGTTCAGTCTGATTGAGACCGTGCTGCACAAAACCACCAATATGCCCTATGAGCGCCTGATCGAGCAGCGCATTTTTAAACCCTTGCAAATGCACAACGCTTCTGTCGGTTACGCGGCATTTCTGGCCAGTAAAAACCGCGCTATGCCCCATGTGAAAGTACGCAATGGCTGGGGGGAGGCTAAAGTGGTACCGACTTATTACCGGGTGAATCCGGCTGCCGGTGTCAACGCCAGTGCTATGGATATGGGCAAATGGTTGATTGCAAGACTTGGGCATAACCCTACTGTATTGTCACCCACCATGCTGACTGATATTCACAAACCCCGTATCAAGACCGCCGACAATCTCAGCGGTCGCACCTTTGGTCCTTATGTGGCTGATGCCTACTATGGTCTGGGTACCCGCATTTATCAGTTTGGTAAACATAAGCTGTATTACCATGGTGGTCTGGTGAAAGGTTATCGCACCGACATGTCCTATTTGCCTGAGAAAGGCTTAGGTTTAGTCGTGTTGTTAAATGCCCAAAGTAATCTGGTGGCTGAGCTGTCCAGTTATTTCTGGGCTACTATGCTCGATACCCAGCCACAAGCCACGCCGGCGCCCAAAAAGAAAGTGCGTAAAGTAGCGCAGCAGCTTGAGCCGTTATTTACACCTTTTGAATATGACACTGATGAGTTGATGACTGAATCGCTAAGCCCTGAAATGCTGGCAAGGTTGCAGCAAGATGCTCTGGAGAGTCTGTACGGGTCCGGTCCGGACTCTGAGTCTGCAATTGAAGCTGATTTTGCTTCAGCATCAGAGCTTAAACAAACGGCTGACCTGGCTCAGGCTCCAGACTTAAAAAACATCAGGCCACCGCTGCTCGCGCCCTAATGTCATCTGAATGATCATAAAGGTCGGACCAAGTGTGTTGGTCCGGCCTTTTGCAAAACAACATTCTATAGTTGCATGCCCAACGACTGGTTATTCAGGCAGATGAGTCGCGCTGATATAAATCCAGATAAAAATCCAGCGTGATGGCCGGCAAGTCGCGGCATAACTGTGCTTTGAGTTCAGCATTAAATTTATAACCGAGCGGGATCATCTGCAGCAGTTGTTCCAGCTGAGCAGCGGCTTTGGGCTGAAACAGCCAACTTAGCTGCTGACGCTTATGATGACAAAAACCCTGTTGCTGTTGTACTGTCGAAGGATGTAACCGTACCTGGCTGTATATTTGTTGTTTCAGCTCGACTAAATGTTCAGGCGCTGGTGTGACTGTTAATAACCAGGCGCCCGGTGTCGCCACTCTGGCAAGCTCGGCCGGTTCGGATGGCGCATAAATACGCAGCACCAGGTCAAAACTGCTATCGGCAAAAGGCAGCTGATAACTGCTGGCAACAGCACAATGCAGCTTCGGATATTTTTTGCTGGCGGCTTTTACCGCGGCTTTGGAAATATCAATGCCATAAAGAGTCAACTCCGGCAGTGCCTGTGCCAGTCTGTTGCTGTAATAACCTTCACCACAGCCAATATCCAACAATACAGGTGCTGTTGATGCTGTAGTGTCAGAGGCCAAAGCCGTGGTAAACAGCTGATTAACGGCATCTGACAGGGGTTGATAAAAACCTGCTTCCAAAAATGCCCTTCTAGCCTGGATCATCTCAGCGCTGTCGCCCGGTGTCAGCGACTTTTTTTGTTGTACCGGCAATAAATGAAAATAACCTTCACGGGCGCGATCAAACTGGTGGCGGTTTTGGCACTGTAAACCAGTGTCATTAGCAAGCAGGGGGTGTTGGCAAAGCGGGCAGCGGTACATAACAGTCCGGAACTTAAACAAAAACGCCATTATAAAGATTGTTGTTGCTGAAGTCGCCTTTTGACTGGTCGGCTATCAACGGAGCGCTGTGGCCTAGCTGTTTTTCTGATAATGCGCCGGCTGGTGATTCAACTCCACTGCCAGTGCCATCAGCAGTTGCGTCCAGTCGTCAATCAGCCGGGCTTTGGCTCTTTTATCATCGTATAACTGTAAAGTTAACGTCAGCTCACAGCCAAAAGGCATAGGTAAAATGGTGATCCAGACCAGATCCGGTTCAGCCTGACGTCTGGGTGGATACAAACTGAATAACAACTGCTGTGGTGGGCTGATTTGCAGATATTCGCCCCAATGCACCAGCTCGCGGCCGTTGCGGTTTTCGACAATACGAAAACGGCCGCCGACACGGGCGTCAATGTCTGCCTGTTGTAACTTGGCATCGGGGTGGGTGAATAACCAGCGGCCAGCGTATTGTTCATCCAGCCAGTATAAAAATACCACTTCGGCTGGCGCCTCATAACAATGGCTGATACTGAGTTGCTGCAAAGTACGATCCATGTCAGCTCCTTGCCAGAATAACGTTCTGTTGCCGGATCCGGCGGTCTCTATGTTGCTGAAATTGTAGTTGGCGCTACAAATTTTTCGCGCTAATTCAGCAAATTAACTACAGGTTGTACAGATTTTAGCCAGCGGCTTGTGTTGTATTGTTTTTGTAAGTGGTTACATAGTGCCGCGAGCGGTGGAGGGGGGAAGAGGCTGCAACCTGACCACATCTGGTGTTGTGCGGTTGCATGGTTGTCTGAATTTAGTTGTTTTTCATTTGCAATAAATCCCATTTATTGCCGTATAAATCCTGGAACACCACCACTGTGGCATACGCTTCTTCGCGCGGCGTTTCTAAAAACTGCACGCCGGCTTGTTGCATATGCTGATAATCGGCCCAAAAATCATCGGTTTGTAAAAATAACCAGACCCGACCCGCACCCTGGCCGCCAATCAGTGCCTGCTGCTCTGCTTTGGATGCTTTAGCCAGCAATAAAGCGCAGCCTTTTGCACCGGCCGGACTGACCACCACCCAGCGTTTATCACCCTGTTGACTGTCTTCTAACAATTGAAAACCCAGTTTTTCGGTGTAAAACGCAATAGCTTCGTCATAATCTGCCACCAGCAGACTGACCAGGCTAAGTTGTTGTGTCATCGGAACTCCGTTATTGATATTTGCCTGCTCAGGGTTAACTACCCAGCAAACCTAAATCTATTGCTTTGAGCACAGCTTTGGTGCGATCACGCACCCCTAATTTTAATAAAATGGCCGATACCTGATTTTTCACTGTGCCTTCTGATTTAAACACACTCTGGGCAATTTCCCTGTTGCTAAAACCAGCCGCCATCAGGCGCAGAATTTCCAGCTCTTTGGCCGACAGGGCATCCGCAGGCGCCGGGGCGGGGGATGGGCTCTGTGATTGGCGTAAAAAAGACTGCAGAATTTTATCTGTGATGGCCGGTTGTAACAAGCTGCCGCCGTTTTTTACCTGATGTATTGCATCCACCAGCACTTCAAGGGCGACATCTTTGAGCAAATAACCGCGGGCACCGGCCTGCATCGCCTGTAACACCCGTTCGTGGTCGTCAAAAGTGGTCAGAATAATCACTGGCACCTGGCTGCCTGCAGCGGCCAGCAGTTGTAAAGCGGCAATACCGTCCACCTGCGGCATCTGAATATCCATCAGCACCAGATCGACCTGATGTTGATTGACCAGCGTCACAATATCGGCGCCATTGGCGGCCTGGGCCACCACTTGAATATCGGGTGCCAGGCTTAATAAACTGATAATACCCTGACGCACCAGCGTCTGATCGTCGATCACCGCTACCTTAATGGTCATATTTTTGCTTCCGGTAAAGTGACATCTATTTGCAGCGCTTGTTGCTGCTGACTGAGCAGCAGCTGTCCGCCGGCTTCTTCAATCCGCTCACGCATGCCTCGCAGGCCATTGCCTTCCTGCAGCGGCCAGCTGGTGCAGTGGCCGTTGTCCAGATAACGCAGATGCAGTTGTTGCTGATGACGCCATACCTCGATGCTGGCGGCGGTGGCAGCACCATGGCGGATACTGTTGGTCAGCGCTTCCTGACAAACGCGGAACAATAACGAGGTTGATAAGGGATCCAGCACCAGATCGGCGCTGATGCGACAATCCAGTTTCAGCGCCGGAAAGTTCTGCGCCAAAGCGCGGCACTGACTGACCAGATGGGGTTTTTGTGGTTCACGCAGCTGAGACACCGTATGGCGGATGTCCTGCAGCAGTTGTTTTGCCAGTTGATGACAATGCGCCAGCTGCGCCTTGTGGTTGTTATCGGCCTGATATTCCGCCACCTGCAGCTGAATCACCAAAGCCGTCAGGTGATGGCCCAGACTGTCATGTAAATCCCTGGCTATTCTGAGCCTCTCGCCGTCGGCCGCCTGTTCAGCCAGTTGACCCTGCACATCCAGCAGTTGCTGATGGGTTTGGGCCAGGGCTTCACGCGCCAGGGTTTCAGCGCGGGCCGTACTCATGGCATAAATGGCAAAAAACTGGAAAGTGCCACAGACCAGCAACATCAGGTAGGCACCGCTGTGGCTATTCAGATAAATGCTGGTAAGGATTGACGGCGCCAGCGCCGGAATAATCATCCAGTACAGATACTGTTTAGGCAGATACCAGGGCAACAACGCCACCCACAGCACGGCAAGGCCTGGGGTAAAACCATAAGGCACCAGCACAGCATTAGGTACCAATAACAACCACAGCACGCCAAGGCGAATATACTGGGCGCGATTGGTGGTTTTTTCCTGCGCTTGAATAAATAACACTAAAAACAGCAGCAAACTGGCCGCTATCAAGATGGTTTGCCAGCTTGCTGCACCATAGTTGTGGCTTACGCCATTTAACTGGATCCAGCTAAAGGCGGCCCAGCTGATTTGCGCCGCCAGATTTTCTTTTTGCAATAAAGTGCGCCAGCCATGGTTTTTGACCGGATCTATGGGCGCAGCTGTGGCTGTGCTGGTACTCTGGGAGGCGGAACTGCGACTCATCTTTGCTTTAAGCTCATGATTTATTCAGGTCAATCTGATTTTCAGTATGCCTGTGCTGTGAAAAGGCGGCAATAGGCCAAAAGTCATGCCAGCGAATGTGACTTATGGCACTACAGGGCTTATCTGGCTAAAGCTACAGTGGCTTTATCTGAACCTCATGGAAAAATCATTATGCTTTATCTGCATCAGTTGCTACTTGTTGGCCATATTATTGCCGGTTCCATTGCGCTACTGCTGTTCTGGGCGCCGATGCTGGCAACAAAAGGCAGTCCGCTGCATCGCCAGAGTGGCCGTTATTATGCGTATTTATTGTATGGCGTGTCGCTCAGCGGTGTGTTGATGTCGGCGATGGTGCTGGTAGCGCCATTGTATTTTAAAGCCAAATATTTAAGCGAAGGTGCAGATCCTGCTGTTGTGGCCGACAATGTCAGGGCTATGGCCACTTTCCTCGGGGTGCTTAGTTTATTAAGCTGGGCCTCTATTCGTCAGGGCATGCTGGTACTGCAGCTAGGCCGGAACTCAGCAGTGTTAAAAAGCCCGCTGCATTTGGGCACTTTAGTGCTGCTATTAGGCTCTGGCTTGTATTTGTTATGGCTGGGTCAGAGCAAAGCACAGCCGCTTTATCTGGTATTTGCCATAGTGGCAGTGCTCAACGCCACCGGCAGCCTGCGGTTTATCTTTGGTGCAGAACCTTGCCGTAACGCTGTTTTACGCCAGCACATTGGCAATATGCTGGGCTCAGCCATCGCCATTTATACCGCTTTTGCTGCTTTTGGCGGCCGTGGTGTGCTGCAGCTGAATGCCACAGGGCAATTTATCAGCTGGGTGGCGCCTTCGGTGATCGGCATTGTTTTTACCCTCTGGTACAACAGGCGCTATCAGCTGCAAAAATCCTCTTTGCCTCAGGCGCGCTAAGCGCTGGAGCAGCAGCGGCAGTTGTTGTTATACTGCCGCCGTTTTCCCGCCAATGCAGAGGCCTGTTATGCCAAATCAAACCCATACTCCCCACACTGAACTTGAGCTTTGGTCTATCGACGAGCTGTGTGACCATGCTTTTAGTATTTTTGAAGAGCTGGCGGCCGAAAACCTGTCGGCTGAAGATTACAGCCTGTATCAAAGCCAGTATGAACAGCGTGCTTATGTCGATTTAGTGCCACCCAGTGATGATTGGGTTGAGCTTATTCAGGCTGAACTGGAGCCTGAACTGCACTTTGAAGCCCTGATTGGTTTAACTGGTGAAAATGGCGGAGCCGACATAGTGCTGGCGCGGATTTTATTAAGCAGGGAAAAACATGATGCGTTATGCCATGCCCAATGGCGGGGTCAATAGCAACTTGGCCAATAGTGGCCTCGTTACAGCAGCACTGCCAATAGCGATAAGGTTTATCAGGGCATGAGTATGTTGATACCTGAACAACAGCAGCACTTAGTGCCAAGGGCGCAAATCATCAGGCGTGCACAGATGAGTATCAGCCGCTGGGCCGGCGGCAGCACTATGCAGCTGGCGATTTACCCGGCGCAAAGCTCGGTAGCAGCACAGGATTTTCTCTGGCGTTTTAGCTCAGCCACAGTGGAGCAAAGTGGTGATTTTACACAGTTTCCGGCACATCAGCGGTTATTAGCCCTGCGTCAGGGCGCCGGGTTTAGCCTGCAGCTTGACGGCCAGCAGGCGCTGGTGCAAAACCCTTATCATTGTTTGCGTTTTTCCGGTAAAAGTCACAGCAGTGCGCAGTTAACCGAAGGCGCTGTTACCGACATTAATCTGATGCTTGCCGCCGGTTATCAGGGCAATATGCAGGCACTGCCCGTCAGCTCGGACTGGCAGCCGTTTTTGATGCCAAGGCCTGAGTACAGCACTTTATTGTTGTGGAGCGACGAGTGTGAGCTTGAAGTGCGGCTGGCGCTCCAAGCACCAGGTGACGACCAGCACTGGCTTCTGTCGGCAGGAGATCTGTTAATACTGGAACACTGGCCGCTCGTACAATCCCCTGAGTTTCGTACTACTGCATCAGGCTCTGCAGCTTCGCTGGTGCTCGCCTGGTTAAAGGCGCAGCAGCCTGAGGTTTGACAGGCCGCAGCCTCTGGCGCCGGCATGTCGAGCACGTGAGCTCTGCGGCAGCTTTAGCGTTTTGGTTTTATTGATGGATTTTTATCTAAAAGGGAAATGGTATGGCAGGGAAATATCCGGACAAAATCCGCGAGTTGGAACTTTATGATGGTCGTTTTGATGCTTACCGGCTCCAAGCGAAGGGCGCCGAGGTGCTGTTTGCCTCTTATCAGGCGGGTATGCAAATTCCGGCACATCAGCATGACACCGACAACTATGGGGTGATCATCCGCGGTGAGCTGATTTTAACCATGCAGGGTGACAGCCGCCGTTTTGGCGTGGGCGACTGGTACCATGTGCCGGCTTTTTGCGAACATGCCGCCCGTTTTGAGGTGGAAACCGACGAGATAGAGTTTTGGTTTCAGCCTAAAAGTGCCGATTAAATTTCCACCGACATGGTCGTTGCGGCTGTATTGGATGCGGCGCTGTGGTAAACAAGCTGCATCAAGCGTTTTTTAAGCCGAAGTGCTGTTATTGCTCAGTGCCAGTTGATGACTGGCTGTTGCCGACTGATGGTTGATTGGCTGCTGGCGCAGCCAATAACTTATCCAGTAACCAGGCCAGACGCACCGCCGCCTGAAACATCCGGGTTTCAACCACAGGACCGTCACGCAGTACGGCCTGCTCGTCTATTAACATGCCGGGGCGATACTGCTGATACACTTTTTGTGTTTGTCTAAGCGATTCATTGGCCCAGAACAGCGCATCGCCTTGTTGCCAGCTGCGGATTTTGTGCTTATTCACAGCTGCAAATTTTTGTTGTAATAAATGCTCATTTTCGTCATAACCCAGAGCGCGCAACAGGCCGCTGTCCCAGACCCCATGTAAATTGCTTGGCTGTTTTAAAAAATACACCGCTGTTTTATTGCCGCCTAAATCGTCGGCATAACTCACATGCAGAGGCTGATGTAAGTCGGCAACAAAATGGCTTAAAAACAATAAAGATTGCAGTTTTTGTACTGAATGTTCAGTGGTTTTTAGTACTGCACTGTGATGGCGGATGGCCGAAAGCAAACAACCTACACTGGCACAATCTTTGTGTTCAACTGTGCGGGCGTCTCGTTTTACATTCATAAAATGGTGTGGTTTGCTGTAGCTAAAGGCGGGTTCATTGCGCGCTTCATCCGGCCAGACACAACCCTGGGCAAAAGCTTCACCCGGCTTTAATTGCAGCAAAGCTGTAATTTGTTGTTGAGTTTGTGCTGCTGCCTGCTGATAAGCCAGCTGGCAAATTTGCTGATGGCCGGTGCGGCCAAAAGCAAAGGCCTGTGATGAATAAGCCAGAGCGAGCAGGGCACTACAGATCAACATAAAACGCATAAAAAACTCCGGTTGTTTGCGTCTATAACTTCAGCAACAGCTGCGGTTATTCCGGGACCAGTTCAGTGACTTGCCAGCTGGCGGCACCATCCGACAGCAGATCGGAAATTTCCGCCAAAGCGGTTTTGAGATCTGCCGCTAAGGTATAAGGCGGGTTGATCACCAGCATGCCTGAGCCTGTCATGCCAAAACCTTCGCTGTCAGCTTTGGGGCAATATTCAATACGCAATTGGTTGCGAATGCCGGTATTTTTAATAGCGTCAATGACAGCTTCAATACTGCTGCGCTCAATCACCGGATACCAGATGGCATAAGTCGCTTGTGGAAAACGCTGATAGGCCAGCTGCAAACCTTTGACCAGATCCTGATATTCGGTTTTTAGCTCGTAGGGCGGGTCAATCAGCACCAGACCGCGTTTATGCAGCGGCGGCAACATGGCTTTAAAACCGGCGTAAGCGTCCATTTGTTCGATACGGCTAAAACCACGTTGTAAAAACTGCGCCTGCAATAATGGAAAATCCGTTGGATGCAGCTCAGTGGCCTGAATACTGTCGGTTGGCCGCAGCAACATTTTGGCAATGGCTGGCGAGCCCGGATAAAAAGCTAAATTGCCGTCCGGGTTGAGCTCTTTAATCAAATCCAGGTAGGCATTCAGCGCCGGGCTTAAAAAAGCGCCTTGTTGCGCTTTGGCCATTAAGCGGCCAATACCGTCTTTATATTCGCCGGTTTTTTGTGATTGTTCAGAAGCCAGGCTGTATAAACCAGCGCCAGCATGGCTGTCGTGGTAACAAAACGGTTTGTCTTTTTTCTTTAAATACAAAATGATAGCAACTTCGACCAGATGTTTAATCACATCTGCGTGATTACCGGCGTGATAGCTGTGGCGATAACTCAGCATAAAATAAGGCTCCGGGCGCAAAACTGGCCGTTAGTATACAAAAAAGCCTGCAAGCTTACTGCTTCAGGCGACAAACTCAAGTTGAATCTACGATGCATCCGGCAATTAGGTTAGAATAAAGGATATTTTGGCCGCAGCTGCGGCTTGTTGTGCCGGCGCTTAGATGCAGCCGGCATTTTTGAGTGAAGGAATCAGCTGTGTCAGCAGAAGCAAAATCAGGTCGCCCACAAGGCAAAAAACCGGCAGCAAAACGTTTTCAGCCGGACAGCAAGCCAGCACAGAGTGCAAGCCGCGCAGAGCATGGGTCTTCGGGCCGGCATCAAAAGCCACAGCGTGAAAAAAATGCAGAAAACAGCGAAAACCTGCTGCAAAAACCCTGGATGAAACAGAGCAAAAAACCGGTAGCGGATCACCACAAAACGCCAAAAGCCGAGACTACAACCGCCAAAACTGTCAGCACAGCTCTGCTGAAACAACACAAAATGGAAGAAAGCAAAGTGCAGGGTGAAAATGCCTGCCGGGTGTGTTTTCGCGAGCGGCCGGATGCAGTGGTCAAAATGTATCTGGAACAGAGCATGGCTGCCAAATTTGCCGATGTGATGAAGTATCTGGCGGCCAATAAAAAAGCCTACCATCTGGTCGATAGTGACGAGCTTGAAAAAATCAGCGGCAGCTCTCATCACGGTGGTGTGGTTTTTGTCGTAAAACGTAAGCCGGAACAAACACTTGCAGCTTATCTGGCTGCCAATAAACATAAAAAACACGACTGTTTATTGGCGCTGGACGGGGTCGGCAACCCGCATAACCTTGGCGCTATAGTACGTAGCTGTGCCCATTTTGGTGTGCAGGGGGTCATTATGACGCAACCTGAGTTATTACAATCCGGCGCAGCGGCCCGCACCGCCGAAGGTGGTGTTGAGTTTGTGGCTGGCCTTGCCTGTGATCATTTACCTCTGGCGCTGAAACTGTGTAAAGAAGCAGGTTATAGCCTGATCACCACCTCAAGCCACGCCGGTGTTTCTTTGTATAACAGCAAACTTGGCAATAAAGTGGTGGTGGTGTTTGGTGAGGAAATGGATGGGGTCTCCAAACAGGTGGCCAACAGCACAGATGTGGCGCTGCAAATCCCTGGCACCGGCAAAGTCGAGTCTCTGAATGTCAGTGTGGCGGCCAGTTTGATTTTGGGCGAGTGGTATCGTCAGCAGCAAAGCTGAATATTTTTGTCTTGTTGTACTGACAGAATCAGCATTTGCTGATTATCTTGTGAAGCTGGTCCTGGTACTCATCAGGGCCAGATCAGAACGCAGTCCTTCACGAGGAGTTTTCCATGCACGATCAAACCAGCTTGTTGCTGCTTATTAAATCGTTAAAAGATCAGCAGATCAGTCAGGATCAATTTTATCGTCAATTAACCCACACCATTACCACAGCCCTGGGCTGCAGCCGCGCCAGTCTCTGGTTATATTCAGATGCACTGCTGCAGGAAATTATTGCTGTCGACCTGTATGACTCGCTTAAAGATGAGCATTATCAGGGCATTGCGTTGCATGAAGATGATTTTGCCGCTTATTTTGAAGCCATGCGCCGTGATGGTGGTATTGATGCTGCAGTAGCCGCAGAACATCCAGCAACCTCTTGTTTTAATGAGCTTTATTTTGAGCCGAATGACATTTATTCGTTACTGGACGTAGGGATCCGTTATCAGGGGCAATTGGTCGGAGTCTTTTGTTGTGAGCAGGTGGGCGACATCATGGTTTGGACTGAACAACAGAAGTTGTATCTGGAGCAAGCAGGCAAATTGATTACTTTTGCGTTAAAACCGCTGCTGCAGCAAAAGTTTTCCGCTTTATTCTAACCCTTGAACCGCTAAGCTGCTGTTGTTTACCAGGTTCATCACCCCAAGGCCTGATAGCCATTGTGCTGTCAGGCTTTTAACGCTTCAGCCAGTTGTTGACTGACTGCCAGTACCAGGCTTAAATCCGCTTCAAATGGCTCTTTGACGAGCTCGTGAATGACAAGGTCAGCCAGCAGTGTCAGATCCTGGCGAAGTTCCTCCGGATAAGGGTGTTCATCATCCTGCAGCCTTGCCCTTAACGTGACCCAAAAAAACCGGCAGTCGGCCATCACCTGTAAACGGGCAAATTCATCGTCGCCTGCCAGACAATGGCTGAGCTGATAACATAATCTGGCAAAAATTTGTTGCTCCAGCGTTTTACTCTGTAGCCCCAGCACACGGTGTTGTTGATAACGTTCAATGGCTTGTTTCATATCATGTTCTGATGTGCTGACTTAGCGCCTTTTGGCGCCAAAAACATTATAGTGTGGCGAGCGGCGTTTAGGGTTCCATCAGCCGGGACTGAAAACCAGGCGGCTGATAAAGCCGCCTCTGTATTCAGTTGATGTTGTGTGCCCCTGGCTGGCTCAAGTGTATGCGCCAGATGTTTAATTAAATAAAGACAATAAACTGTTATTGTTTTTGCTGTTACCGCCAGACAAACCTTCCAGCTGGTTTTTAATACGTTCAGCGGCCGAGCGGGCAAATTCCAGTGCTTTTTCTTTTTGTTGCTCTTTTTCTGCCGATAGGGAACCAGCGCCATTTTTGGCGTTTTCCAGTTGCTGTACCGACTTGGCTACAGCTGTGCTGGTTTCAAGGCGGCTGCTGATATCTTTGTCTGTTTCTTTTAACCTGCTGGCGGTACTGCTGGTTACTTTTTCGGCATTGGCCAGCGAACCGGCCTGTTGCTCGTTGCCGTCCAGCAAGGCTTTGGCCTGAGCGGCTGAGGTGATTTTTTCCGGTAATAACAAAGCTTTGGCCGACTTGCTGCTGGCAACTTCCAGCTCACCACCTCTGGTATTGGTAGACACAGTCATATTCTTGTCGTCCCGCAGCAAATTGGTTTTGCTGTCACCGGTTTTAACAGTGGCTTTGTCCTGACTGGCAACAATGTTTTCCCTGAGTTTCTGATAATCCGCCTGCAGTTTTTCACGTTCTTTACCGCTGATGCTGTCGTCGGCCAGCTTAGTGACCACTTCACGCACCTGCTTTAAGCTGTTGCCAATTTCTTTATTGGCGCTGCTGGCGGCGCTGATGGCGGTTTTTGCGTTGGCCTGGCTTTGTTGTACTGCGGTATAACGTTCGCTTTCACGGCTGCTGCTGGAGGCTGTAGCAGTGTTCTGTGTTGTGGCCGGGGCTGTACTCTGGCTTGCTGAAACATTCTGACTGGCATTGGTGGCATTCAGCTGACTGCTTTGCACCGACTGCACATAACTGGAAATGGTAAGGGCCATGGTAAAACTCCGCGCTCTGAGGGGGGAACTTACAGAGTTTACCTAAGGATGGCGCAATATGCTGCTTAAATAGGCAAATAAGCGGCAAAAAATTGCCGCTTATTTAGTCTGTATTGTAAAGCTAACTGCTGCGCTGCTGAGACGGGCAGCGTTTATAACCAGGGAGGGCATTTGGCACTGCAAGTAACGCTCAGCTTGTTGCTTTAAATCTGCCGGGATTTGGCATCAGTCTTCGGCAATATTGACCGGGCCATTAATCTGGCTGATCTTTAAATCACCTGAGCCGTCATCATCAATAGTCAAACCCAAACTTTGTTCAACCCTGATATCGCCAGAGCCGTCCTCAATGGTGACTATGCCACTGATTTGGCTGATGTTTATATCGCCAGAGCCATCGTCAACTTTCACATCACCCTGAATATGGCTGATACGGATATCCCCTGAGCCGTCGTCAAGCACAAGGCTGGCGCCGTTATCCACAAATAAGTCACCTGAGCCATCGTCAATCCGAAGTGCACCTTGTAAGCCTTTAATATCAACGTCACCAGAGCCGTCGTCTAAAGTCAGCGCAAAACTGGCCGGCACTTTGACCACTAAATCAATATAAGGGCTGTTGCCATAAGAAAAGCTGCGGTCAAAGTCGGCGACCAGTTTGGCGGCATCTCCTTGTTTTTCCAGTGTTAATATCAACTCGGATTCTTCGTTGTTATAAATTTGTGCAACCACTTCAATCTGAGTCCGGCCGGCTTCACCCTGAATGATTAAAGCTCCGGCGCCAGTGTCAGCCCGCAGTTGTTGCAAGCCATGGGCGTCCAGCGTCAGTACCTGCTCAGAGTGATCCAGAGAGGCAGAACCCGGGCCACCGACATGAATAATACAGCCGTTTAAAAACACGGCGGCAGCAACAGCAAAAGCAACAGGTTTTATCAGCGAGAGGCGATTTATTTTAGTTGTCATAACAATTCCTTGTGGAGTTTGGATGCAACTTGATTGGCAAATTAAGTGCCATAATTTAAATCTATTAAAATCAGTAAGTTGCGTTGTTTTGCGCGGCGAAGGCCTGGCTATAAGATTAATAAGTAGTGATTTTCACCACTTTTTTACCTGAAGGGACATAGCCAGTCACAGTCAGCTGTTAACCTGCTCTGGCTTGTTGTCGGGCGAGTTGTTGATATCGCTTAAACAGAATTTCGACCCTTTTTACATAAGCTTTGGTTTCAGCATAAGGCGGAATGCCGGCATACTTGGCCACAGCGGAAGGGCCAGCGTTATAAGCGGCGCTGGCTAAGCGGATATCACCATTAAAATTTTGCAGAAGTTTTGCCAGATATGCGCTGCCAGCCAGAATATTGCTGTGGCTGTCAAAACTATTTTGTACACCAAGCTCACGTGCTGTTGCCGGCATCAGCTGCATTAAACCGCGAGCACCTTGTTTGGAAACGGCTCTTGGCTGAAAACCGGATTCGGCGTGGATCACTGCGCGGATCAAGGCCGGATCCAGCTGGTGGGTGTTGGCGGCCACTTCAATACTTTGCGAAAATTTATCGGTAATCAGCCGGGTTTTTTGCCAGTCCAGATTGGAGTCAGGCCTGCAGGCGTAACAATCAAATTTCAGTAGTTTATAAGGCTGATTTAACGGTGCCCGATCAGAAAATGCGATTACCCCGTTTTTTTGGGTGTACTGATACACATTGGCGGCGTTGGCGACAGAACAAGTCAGGCCAGCAGCCCATAGCAACAACAGACCACAAAAAGATGGCCTGACAGTGCAGGGGTTGGTAACAACATTTAACAACGGCATTGGGTCATCACAACAAAGATTCTATGGTTATCAAAGCTGGTTTTGGCGTGAAATGCAAGTAAAAATCCTACAGCAATTTGGTCAGTAACCTGAGCTAACGTGCTGATTTATGAATGTTTGTTCCCGAAAACCTGCTGTTGCCAGGTTGTGGTCTAAGTGCCGGGCTTTGCAGGGCGCTAGGGCTGGGTTAAGGTAGCAAGATGCATAACCGCAGGAGATCGCAATGAGCGGTAAATTAACAACAGAATTGGACTGCGCAGACTTTATTCATAGTGCAGCTAAACCGGTCGCGCAGTTTGATGGCAAAGAGCGGGTCGGGCCGGCTTTTTCCTTGCCTTTAATGCAACAGGCGCAACAAAAAGCCTGGCTGGCGCTGCAGGCGATACAACAAGCATTAAAACCCGGCATCAGCGAAGCGGAAGCAGTGTTGCTTGGCAAAGAGATTTTACAGGCGCATGGTGCACAAAGGTTGTGGCATCCGGTGATCATCCGTTTTGGTGTCAATACCACCAAAACTTATGATGAACCCTCAGATCGCAGTATCAGATTAGCTGAGAACGACATTGTGTTTATTGATATAGGCCCTGTATTTGAAGGGCATGAAGCGGATGTTGGCACAACCTTTGTGCTTGGGCAGGATGAGGAAAAACAACGTTGTGCTGACGCCGCTGCTTTGATTTTTCAGCAGGTGCGCCAGCGCTGGCTGGATCTTGGCCTGACCGGCGAAGCTTTGTATCAGTATGCCGAGCAGCTCTGTAGTGCGCTGGGTTATCAGCTGAATCTGGCGATTAAAGGCCACAGGCTCAGTGACTTTCCACACAAACTGTATCAGGGCGGCAATTTAGGCGATTTTTCCGGTCAGCCAAGGCCCGGCGTCTGGGTGCTGGAAATTCAGCTAAAACATCCAAGTCTGCCTTATGGTGCATTTTATGAAGATGTATTACTGGAAACCGACTTTGAACCTGTTGTGTGCTGACAACGTCAGGCGGCCGCTCCAGGGCTAAGGCCGGCGACTTTAGCCGGCGCTTCGCAGCACAGTGCGAAAACGGGGTAAATCCAGTTTTTGCAGCAGTTGTTGTAACGACTGCAAATAAAGCGGTAGCTCAGGGGAGAGCTGATGGGCAAAATAAAACATTTTGGCCGCCAGACGCAGTTCATTCTGTTGCAGATACCTTTTGGCGAGTTCAGCGTAGGTGGCAGCTCTGTCATCCGGGGCAATGATCAGATCAAAAGCATGGCGATACAGACAGCTGGCAAAAACCCTGCTGCTGTTATCGGGTAACTGATGCAGCTGTTTGCTGGCTAAAAACAGATAATCAACGACCGCATGCATGTCATGTAAAGCGGCATACACCACAGCTGCATGACAAAGTTCAGCCAGTGAGGGGTTGTCAGATAGCTGGGTCTGATAAGTCTCCAGCAAGCGACGGGCTTCCTGTTCCTGATGTTCAAAACAACATAAATGCGCTTTAAGTAATAACAACTGGCTTTGCACCAGCGCTAGGTCTTTGTCGTCGTTGATTTGTTGCAGTAATTGTTTTAACTGTAATTGATAAACCGGCGCTTTAAACTCGTCTTCGTTTAGCATCAGCAGGTATAACATGGAACGGGCCTGGGCGATCAACAGTTGTAAATACACTTCACCTTTTGCCGCAAGTCGCTGTTTACGCTCAATAAACTCAAAAGCCTGTTCAGTTTTACCAGCCAGCACCAGCACCAGCTGTACCAAACGCACCATATTCATTGACATACCCACATTAGGAATTTTAGCGGCCACTTCAGCGGCTCTGGTATAGTCGTATTGTTGTATCGCCAGATAGATCTGCCACAACTCGCGGCGTTCTTCGTACTTGGCCAGCTCCTCAGATGGATCCTGCAAAAAAGCTTCACAGGCTGTGATATCACCTCGTTCATAGCGGATTTTAAATAAAGCCCACAAAGCCCAGCCTTGTTTTTCCGCCAGAGGTGCCTTTAATAACGGCAACACAGCGTCAAACTGACCTAAATCCAGCAGTAGTTGCACCCGCAGTTTTTGTAATACCGCCAGCAGCGCAGCCGGTACTTGCTGGCGCTGGGTATGCAGCAGTAATTTCAGGGCGTCGGCGTATCTTTGTAAACCAGCCAGACTCAGGATAGGTTTGAGCCAGTGGCTGAACATCACATGTTGTTTCAGTTGGTGGTCCAGATGCACCTTGTTAAAAGGCCGTTCCAGATATTCCACCTGATGGTAAGGGTACTCTATGGCGTACTTGGCTCTGTCGTTTTGTTCAGCCAATAACACCAGCCGGGTGCGGCTGGGTAAAATGCCAGCGCTGATCATTTGTTCAACCACTTCGGCGCCAGTCCTGCTTTCGTCAGCGCCATAATCGAGAAAAATCACGTCATAAGGCAGTTTTTCACTCTGACTCATTACTTCGTCAACACTGCGGCTGCTGGTCAGTTTTTTAATGCCAAGGCCAATCAGCATTTGCCGGATCAGGTGCAATAAATCCTGATCGGATTCAATCACCAGCACCTGGAGTTCAAACAGTTTACTAAAATCTAACTTTAGTTGGCTCAAGCCTTGACCTCATCTAAACAAGTACGGTTATTTTTCGGAAAAAAGTGATTTTTATCAGTGAGTAACTGCATGCAAGCTTAGCTGTGATTAAAGATTACTGCAAAATGCATCCTGGCGAAATAGCAGGGGGTACTATGATTTGTCACCAAACAAAGCTAAAGTGTCGCTGCTTCATTGTCTTTGCTCAGGAACTGCGCTTTTAATTAGTTTTATCGATTAGGCATATTGATTTTATTCGTTATGCCGAATTGTCATACCGCGGTACTATGATCTCAACGCCAAGACTTTCAAGCAGAAAGTCCGGATTTTAACCACAATATGGAGAATGACGAATGTCTATTATCAACAGCAAAATCAAACCTTTTAACGCTCAGGCTTTCCATCAGGGTAAATTCATTTCTGTTTCTGACAAAGATCTGATCGGCAAATGGTCAGTGGTTTGTTTCTACCCGGCTGACTTCACTTTTGTGTGCCCAACTGAATTAGGTGACCTGGCTGATTTTTATCCTAAGTTCCAGGAAATAGGTGTTGAAGTGTACTCAGTATCGACTGACACTCACTTCACGCACAAAGCATGGCACGATGCTTCTGAAACCATCAAAAAAATCAACTACCCAATGGTTGCTGACCCAACAGGTTTAATTACCCGTAACTTCGACGTTATGATCGAAGAAGAAGGTCTGGCTCTGCGTGGTACTTTTGTGATCAACCCTGAAGGTATCGTGAAAGTTGCTGAAATCCATGACCTGGGTATCGGCCGCTCTGCTGCAGAACTGTTCCGTAAAGTTCAGGCTGCTCAGTACGTTGCAAACCACGACGGCGAAGTTTGCCCAGCTAAATGGACTCCGGGTGAAAAGACTCTGGCTCCTTCTCTGGACCTGGTTGGTAAGATCTAAGCTTTCCCAAGCTGAAAAAAAGCCGGACTTGTTCCGGCTTTTTGCTTTTTGCGAACTGCCGTTTGATGACCGCTTTTTTACCATGGATATTATTATTTTAATCGCAATTATAGATTGATTGAATTTGTTTTATTCGTTATTTAAGTTCAGGATTTTTGGTTAAGATGTTTTTATCAACTTCAGGAGTGGTGCTGCAATAACTGCTGCAGCGGCGCTCGGGGGCTAAGCCACAACTTATTTGTCACAGTGTCATAAGGAATTTAAAGATGTTAGATAACAACCTGAAAAATACGCTGCGTAGCTACCTGCAAAATTTAAAAACACCGGTTGAGTTGTCTCTGGCGGTTGACCAAAGCGAAAAAGGGCAGGAACTGAAAGCCCTGGCACTGGATATTGCCACTTTATCTGACTTGATTGTGGTCACCGACAACCCAACAGCCAAACGTATTCCGTCTATGCTGGTGCGCTCACAAGCCAAAGGCACTGAAATTACATTTGCTGGTGTGCCTATGGGTCACGAGTTTACATCTCTGGTATTGGCGCTGCTGCACTCTGGCGGTCACCCTATTAAAGAAGAAGCCGCAGTGCTTGAACAAATTGCCCAACTGCCGGCTGAGTTAAATTTTGAAATTTACGTGTCGCTGAGCTGCCAGACTTGTCCTGAAGTAGTGCAGGCGCTGAACCTGATGGCGGCTGTTAACCCGAACATCAAAACCGTTATGATTGATGGTGCCGTATTCCCGGACGAAGTCAGCAGCCGCAATATTATGGCGGTGCCAACAGTGTTCTTAAACGGCGAGCAGTTTTCCCAGGGCGCCATCAGTCTTGGCAATATTCTGAATAAAGTGGATGCCAATGCTGCCAGCCGTCAGGCCGAAATTCTTGCGAAAAAAGACAACTTTGATGTGCTGGTGGTTGGTGGTGGCCCGGCAGGTGCTGCAGCCGCTATTTATGCCGCCCGTAAAGGTTTAAACACTGGTGTGGTTGCCGAACGTTTTGGCGGTCAGGTGGCCGACACAGTGGGCATTGAAAACTTTATTTCGGTGAAAGAGACCGAAGGCCCTAAGCTGGTTGCCAACTTAGAAGCCCATGTACGCCACTATGAAGTGGACATTATGAACAGCCAAAAAGCGGTGAAGCTGTCGCAAAATGAACTGTTTGAAGTGGAGCTCGCCAATGGTGCTGTGCTGAAATCCAAAACCGTTATTCTTTCTACCGGTGCACGCTGGAGAGAAATGAATGTGCCAGGTGAAAAAGAATACCGTGGCCGTGGTGTGGCGTACTGCCCGCACTGTGATGGTCCGCTGTTTAAAGGCAAGCGTGTTGCTGTGATTGGTGGCGGTAACTCTGGTATTGAAGCGGCCATTGACTTAGCCGGTATTGTTGAGCACGTCACAGTGCTGGAATTTGACAGCAAACTGCGTGCTGACGCTGTACTGGTGAAAAAAGCCCAGTCGATGGGCAATATAAACATCATTCTGAATGCACAAAGCACTGAAGTGTTAGGTGATGGTAACAAAGTGACAGGTATTAACTACACAGACCGGGTCACAGGTGAAGCCAAACATGTGGCGCTGGCCGGTATTTTTGTCCAGATTGGCTTAGTGCCAAATACCGAATGGCTGCGTGGCACCGTCGAGTTAACCAACCGTGGTGAAATTATTGTCGACGCTCATGGTCAGACATCGATGAAAGGTGTGTTTGCGGCAGGTGATGCCACCAACAGCCCCTTTAAGCAAATTATTATTGCGATGGGCTCTGGTGCAACAGCTTCGTTAGGTGCTTTTGACTACCTGATCCGTAACTAATTTCCGTTCATCTCCATTTTACCGCAGCTTCGGCTGCGGTTTTTTTTTGCGATAAATCTGGTCGCAGTTCGCCATTTTTAGCAACTCTTGGTGGCATCTGAGTGCTGTTGCTGCAGCATAGACTGTGGTTTTTTTGCTGGCATAGCTGCTCTGAACGTGCTTTGCTTAGAGGCAAAATAAATACAAATCAGCGCTTTATCAGCGCTGTACAATTTTGACTGTGACAGGCCAGGCGCCTTGCTGCAGTACACAAGGGGAACTGCATGTTTACGGATATAGTCGGACGGACCGAAAAGCGCTTGTGGTTGCTGTTAAGGCTGACGTTAGCGCTGCTACTGGCCATTCATGGCTGGACCCGCTGGTTGGGCGGCGGCGTGTTGCCATTTGGTGACTGGCTGACCAGTCAGGGCTTGCCGTTTGGGTTTTATCTGGCAGCTTTTGTCACAGCCTATGAAATTATCGCTACATTGCTGTACGCAGCCGGCAAATGGTTATGGCAGCTCAGTGTTGGTTTTGTGCTGATTTATGCATCTGGTCTGCTGCTGGTGCATGCCCCTTTTGGCTGGTTTGTGGTGGGGCCGGGGCGCAATGGTGTGGAATACAGTGTGCTGTTGATAGTGCTGCTATTTTGTGTTGGTTATCGTGATTATGTGCAGAAAAAAGACCGGCAACATTCATTTAACTAAGTTTGTGTCCGCCCCCTCAACTTTATCTTTGGCGATAAAAATCCTGCTTTTATCGCCAAAACCACTGCATTGATCCTATTGGCAAAAAAAGCCCTTTAAAGCCATGCCTTGTCGTTATATGGTGTTTTGTATACAAAATAAACTCTGTGTTGTTGACCAGATGCCAAATAGATAAAGCGCTAATCACAACAACAGAAGCATCAGACCCGAATGTTCAAATCGCTTATATGCAAATCAAAAGGAACCCGGATGAAACTTGTGCCTTTAACCGGCTTGCTGCTGCTGACAGCAGGTTTTTATAGCCATGCCCATGCTGTTGCGCTCAGTCATCTGGCCTTGTCGAGCGCTGCGATCACGCAAAATCAATTGCCCACTGTGGCAACTTTTACCAAAGGCATGAAACAGCAGCAGGGCTACTTTGATTTTTATTATGACGAGCGCAAAGACAAAGTGTATCTGAAGCTTGATAAGCTGAATCAACCCTTTATTTTTCAAAGTTCGTTGCCGCGTGGCCTGGGCTCTAACGATATTGGTTTGGATCGTGGTCAGCTTGGCGAAACCCGGCTGGTACAGTTTGAACAATACGGCAATAAAGTGATGCTAAAACAGCTAAACACTTATTATCGCGCTGAGTCAGCAAATGATGCTGAGCGCTTGAGTGTGGAAGAAGCTTTTGCCAGTTCAGTATTAGCTGGCCTTCCGGTTGTGGCTGCTGAAAAAGGCCAGCTGCTGGTCGATTACAGCGATTTTTTATTGTCGGATATTCATCAAATCAGCAGCAGGCTTGCGGCGCAAAATCAGGGCAGTTACGCCCCGGATGCAAAACGCAGCGGGGTGTATTTACCGCGCAGTAAAGCTTTTCCCCGCAACACAGAACTGGAAGCCCTGGTGACCTACAGCGGCAGCAAAGCCGGCGAATTTGTTACTCAGGTGACGCCTGCACCTGATGCTATCAGCGTGCATTTGCATCATTCGCTGGTGGCCTTGCCGCAAGAGGGTTACCAAAAACGGCGTTTTCAGCCTTATTCAGGTTTTTGGAAACTGGAGTATATGGACTACGCCACGGCATTCGACGAACCTATTACCCAGCGGTTATTGCCAAGGCACAGACTGGAGAAAAAAGACCCGAAGGCCCCACTGAGCGAGGCCGTTGAGCCCATTATTTATTATCTGGACCCTGGTGTACCAGAGCCGGTGCGTACTGCACTGAAAGAAGGAGCTTTGTGGTGGAACAGTGCTTATGAAAAAATTGGTTATAAAAATGCGTTTCAAGTAAAGGACTTACCTAAAGAGGCCGACCCTATGGATGTGCGTTATAACGTCATTCAGTGGGTGCACAGAGCCACCCGAGGCTGGTCTTACGGTTATGGTGTGACAGACCCCAGAACAGGCGAAATTATCAAAGGCCATGTCACTTTAGGATCTTTGCGGGTACGGCAGGATTTTCTGATAGCGACAGGCCTGACGGCGCCTTATCAACAAACCCAGAATGCCAGCGCCGACACCAGCAAAGCCAAAAAGATGGCGCTGGCACGCATCCGCCAGTTGTCTGCGCACGAAGTGGGTCACACCCTTGGTTTAGCACATAATTTTGCCGGTAGTGCCAATGGCCGTTCTACCGTGATGGATTATCCACATCCGCAGCTAAGCCTGCAAAATGGCAACATAGCGCTTGATAAAGCTTATCGTGAAGGCCTGGGGGAATGGGATTATTACGCCATTGCTTACGGTTATGGCGACCATTCTGACGCAGAGCGCCTGGCGCTGGTGCAACACGCTAAACAACAAGGCCTGGAATATATGGCCGACGAAGACGCACGCCCTGAAGGAGGCGTCAGTGCCAAAGGTCATTTATGGGACAACGGTGCCGATGTTGTCGCTGAACTGAACCGGCTTGGTGAAGTGCGCAAGCTGGCGCTGAAACAGTTTGGCCTGAATAATATCCGCGCCGGGCAAGCACTCTCGTCGTTGCAGGAAGCTTTAGTACCGATTTATGCACTGCACCGTTATCAGGTGGAAGCCGCGGTAAAACTGATAGGTGGTGCTTATTATGAGTATGAACTCAAAGGTGATTATGAAAATGCCAAAGGATTTCAGTGGGTTGAACCTGATAAACAGCAACAGGCGCTGGATGCCATTTTAGCCACGATAAAGCCGGATTATCTGCTGCTGCCACCTGAGCTGCTGGCGCTTATACCACCCAAAGCTTTTGGCGACAGCAATGGCCGCGAAAGTTTTCAAGGCCGTTTTGGCCTGGCCTTTGACCCAATAAGCGCCGCTGAAGCTGCCGCCAATCATAGTTTAAGCTTGTTGTTACACCCACTGCGGCTGAACCGCTTAAGTGCCCAGCAGCAGCTGCACGCTATGCTGGAACAGCTGCTGGCTGCCACTTTAAAACAACCATGGCCGGCTGTGGAGCAGGCAGGGGCATCACAGCAAGCGCTTATCCGGCAAAGGGTGGGGCACATTGCTTTTTACCAGCTGATGCAAAGCCTGACCGCTGCTGAAACCGCGCCGGAAACCAGGGCTATTTTGCGCTCAGAGCTGATGCAACTTGCGGCTTTTTTACAACAGCAGTCCAATGCCAGTCAGCAGTTACTGCTGAGCCAATGGCAACAGTATCTGGAGAGTGGCAAATGGCAGCCGGTGTTTGTGCCGAAAACACTGCCGCCGGGAGCACCAATTTAGTGGTTAAAAGCCTGTTGGTGTCATTTGGTGTTGGACATGGTTTTATTTGATGTTTCAGATTGAACAGACCAATAAAGCAGCTTGAGGTAATTGGCTGGAGTATCGAAACATCACAGCGGCGAGGCTTGGGGGACTCTCTGAACAACAACACCCTGGGTGCTGTTGTTCAGAGATAGATTGCAGTGTTGGCTGTGGCTTAACCGCGGAACGAAAACACTGAACGAAAACCGCTGCTGCTGCGGCTGGAGCGTTTTTCCGAGCGGCGACGGCGCATCCAGGACTGTAACTCCTGACGTTTACTTTCCAGCCAGTCGGCTTTGCTGGTGTGGGCTTCTGCGCCGCGGCGTTCGGTTTCGTTGTGGCGATACTGACAAAACTCGGTGTAAGCCTGTATATCTTCCGCCAGTTCCTGCGCCACCAGTTCAATCATAATGGCATCATCGAGGAAACCCAATACAGGCACATGGTCCGCAATCAAATCTTCCGGTTTGGCAAAATAGGCCAGGGCGGATAACACATCCAGTTTTTCTTCCGCCGTTAAATCCCACTCGCTGTCTTCCACCATCGCCACTAACAGCTCCAGTTGTTTCAAACGGCTGGCGACAAAGTCCGGCACCTGATGTTTAACTTCACCGGCAAGCGCACGGGCGGCAGCCAATACTTCGGCCTGGCTCAGCTGACTGACCGATTGCTGGGTTTTTTGCATAATAGCGCGGAAGTATTCGAGATCCTGATCCTGCAGTTCAAAACTTATATTCAGTGCCATGGTAAATTCCCTTATTTTTAGAATGATTAACCAGCCGTTGCAGGCTAAAGTCGCTTAAAGCTTGCCCGATTATGGTGGATTCCCTTACATAAATTCAACAAAATCATTCAGGCGTCGGCGATCTGTGGTGGATTTATCGTGCCCTGCAGTTGTTGCTGCAACAGGGGCATTAAAAACAATCAATTAAATAGTAATAAATTTATTAATAATCAGCTGCTTAAGTTTAATCTAAGCCGTTTTCTGCAATTCCCTCTTACAAATTTTCAGAAAAAATTCCGTCGTTTTATTGACCTTCTGTCTTTATGCAAATACTCTCTGTAAGCGCTTTCAGAAAATTATCAGGCAACAGAACTACTGAAGAACCGCTGAAAGTACATCAGTGTTGTACCAACAGTGCCGTCATACGGTGCTGTGGCATAAAAAAATAAATTAACAGGACAAGCGACATGAAAAAACGAACACCTTTGGCCGGTGCCTGCTGGGCTGGCTTGTTGCCTGCGCTGTTGTGGGGTTGTGGTGGTGGCAGCGAAACCAACACCGATCTCACTGCAGTTGATGTAAGCAAACCCGCGACAGGCTGGAGTTTAGTCTGGAGTGACGAGTTTAATGGTCCAACGGTGGACGATAAAAAGTGGAACTTTGAAGTCAACTGTGCCGGCGGTGGCAATAACGAAAAACAATGTTATACCGCAAGCACGGAAAACGCCTTTATCAAAGAAGGTATGCTGAACATAGTGGCAAAAAAAGCACCTGAGGGTGCAGAAAAACCATATACATCAGCCCGCCTCACCACCAAAAACAAAGCCGACTTTAAATATGGCCGTTTTGAAATGCGCGCCAAACTGCCTGCAGGTCAGGGCAGCTGGCCGGCATTCTGGATGATGCCTACAGACTCAGTGTATGGCGAATGGCCGCGTTCGGGCGAAATTGACATTATGGAAGCTGTGAACCTGAAAACGCCCGGCGCCGAAGGTAAACCAGAAGCTTTTGTGCATGGCACCTTGCATTATGGTAAATCTGCACCAAACAACGTCAGCTCAGGCAAAGCTTATGCACTGCCTGGCGGTAAAAACCCGGCCGATGACTTCCACACTTATGCCGTGGAATGGCAACAGGGTGAGATCCGCTGGTATGTCGACGACTATCTGTACGCCACACAACGTCAGTCAGAAGTGCGTTTTAACAGCAAACAACAGGCTGTGGGTTTAAAACACCGGGGCTGGTTTGCCGAATATTACGACCAAATCACCGGTAAACTGACCACCTTCTGGAATACCGCACCTTTTGATCAGAAGTTTTTCCTGATTTTAAACCAGGCCGTGGGCGGTAACTGGCCGGAAAACGTCAATAACAAAGGGATAGACCCGGCAGCTTTTGCCAATGGTCAGGCTTATATCATTGATTATGTTCGGGTATTCCAGTGTGAAGCTAACCCGGCAACAGGCAAGGGTTGTGAAACCATCAGAGCTGGTTATGACAAAGCCGACGACGCTTTAGTCGAAGGTAAAGCGCCAATTCCGGTACCGCCTTCAGATGGCGTGGCCCGTAACCTGACCATCTTTGACAATGTCGTCAACCCAAGCTGGCCAGGCTGGGACTGCTGTGGTGGTAGCACACCAACAGTGGTGAATGAATCAGGCCGTGGTGGAGTGATGGAATTTAAAGTAGGCGCTTCACCAACAGTGAATGGTTTTATCAGCCGCGCTGAATTTATTAAAGACCCGGCTGGTGCTCCTTCACCTTTTGACGCCTCGCCACTTTTAGATAAAGGCAGCTTAAGTTTTGCCATGAAACTGGTGTCTGCACCAAATAACCCGGGCGCCGCCTGGAAAGTGAAAGTAGAAAGCAACAATGCCGCTACTGCCGTTGAGCTGGATATTACTGCCAGCACCGAAGGCAAAACACCACAGGTGGGTGTGTGGCAAACCTATACTTTCCCGCTGAAAAAACTGGCTGACGCAGGCCTCGATTTATCCGCTATCGACGTGGTGATGATTTTCCCTGCCTGGGGCAGTGGTGAAGGTGCTGTCTACCACGTTGATGACGTAAAAATTGCCGGTGCCTCTTCACCTGAGCTGGTGCTGTTTAAAGATCAGAAAAACCTCGACTGGCCTATGTGGGATTGTTGTGGTGGTTCAACACCAACCGAAGAGATGGACGATGAAGCACACGGCATGACCGCTGAGTTTAAAATTGGTGCAGCGCCAACAGTGATGGGCTTTATTACCCGTGCAGCCAACGGTGGTGGTAACAAACCTTTTGATGCCACAGCCATTTTACAAGGTGGTGTGCTGCGTTTTGAAATGAAAGTAGTCAGCGGCACTGCCAATCCGGCCACAGCCTGGAAATTTAAAGTTGAGTCGAACAATGGTGCCGAAGCTGTTGAGCTGGATTTAACTGCCAGTACCGAAGGTAAAGCGCCAGTGACAGGCCAGTGGCAGACCTACACTTTTAAAATTGCCGACTTAGCCGCCAAAGGCCTGGATGTCAGCGCCATAGACGTGGTGATGGTATTCCCGGCATGGGGTGAAGGTAATGGTGCAGTGTATCGTATTGATAACGCCCGTTTTTATGACCCAACAGCAACGCCGGCACAGGGCCTGAATCTGTTCAGCGACGCTGCTGCCGCGCAGTGGAAAATCTGGGATTGTTGTGGTGGTTCAACCCCAACAGTGGAAGATGACGACGCCGCACACGGTAAAGCTGCTCAGTTTGTGATTGGCGCTGCGCCTACAGTGATGGGGCTGCTGGCGGACGACAAAGTGTATTACGACGCCACCGCCTTATTGGCAACGGGAGTGGTGCGTTTTGAGCTGAAAGTGATCACGCCTCCGTCCAATCCGGATGCACAGTGGTTATTTAAAATTGAAGCTTTTGATGCAGCAAGCGCCGTAGAGCTGAAACTCAGTGACAGTCTGGAAGGCAAAAAACCTGTGACAGGTCAGTGGCAGACTTACACCTTTAAACTGAAAGACTTAGCCGATAAAGGCCTGGATGTCAGTGCCATTGACGTACTGATGGTATTCCCGTCCTGGGGCATGGGCAACGGCGCCGTGTACCGGCTGGACAATGTGGCTATTGCGGCTGAATAACAGCGGCAGAATATAACACTATCACCACAGGTCGGCACTGGCTGCGCCTGTGGTTAGAAGAGATCCGCGACCAAAGCTCAAAGGGCCATAGGCACCAGATAAAAATTGGCTTTGGGAAGCAACAACATCACAGGTTGAATTATGCATACAGCAATTTTCACAAAAAGCCGCATCGCGACAGCCTTGTCGCTGGCACTGGCTGGCACCTTGTCCTGGCCTGCTTTAGCGCAGCAAACGGATGCCGCCGCTACGGCAAAAACCGAAGAAAAAGTAGAAGTTATTGAAATTAAAGGTATTCGTGGCAGTTTGATCCGTTCAATGGATATTAAACGTGAAGCCAATGGTGTGGTCGACGCTATTTCTGCTGAAGAAATGGGCAAGTTCCCCGACACTAACCTGGCTGAATCGCTGCAGCGTATTACCGGTGTGTCGGTCAGCCGCGCCAATGGTGAAGGCAGCCAGATCACAGTACGTGGTTTTGGCCCCGACTTTAACCTGGTGACTTTAAACGGCCGCCAGATGCCGGGCACAGGTTATACCCGCTCTTATAATCTGGAAAATTTATCTTCTGAAGGTGTGAGCGCCTTAGAAGTGTATAAAACCGCCCGCGCCGAAAACCCAAGTGGTGGCCTGGGTGCAACGGTCAATATTATTACCACAAAACCTTTGAATAACCCTGGTTTGCATGCGTCAGCTTCGGTTAAAGGTATTTACGACAGATCCAATGAAAAGGGTGATGATGTCACCCCTGAGCTGGCGCTGGTGGTCAGCGACACACTGCTGGATGACAAATTTGGTGTGTCTTTGTCGTTGTCGCATCAGGAACGTGATTTCCAGAAACAACAAGCCAATATTCAGGGCTGGCAAGCCAATGTGGCGCTGCCAAATAATTTAGCGGCCGATAAAGTCAAGGATGCCAGGCCACTGGATGCCAGCGGCAAACCAAGCGGCAATTATTATTTCCCCAAAGACATGAACTACAGCATTGAAGATGTTGAGCGTGAGCGCAGCAACGGTCAGCTGACGTTCCAGTTTGCGCCTGTAGACAACTTTGTCGCCACGCTGGATTACACTGCCAGCCGCGCCATGACCGGCAGCGAAAGTATTGGCTGGGGTATTTGGAACGAATTTGGCGGTAATATTAATGCTTATGAGCTCGACAGCAATGGTACCGCCCTTTATGCCGATATCGGTGGTAACGACGGCTCCTTTACCGCCAATAAAGGCAGCACTGAAGTCAAAGCCGACTCTGTGGGGTTAAACCTCGACTGGCAACTCAATGACGATTTAAGTCTGAGTCTGGATTACCACGACTCCAGCAATAAAACCGACAACGGTGCTGACAAGGGCCTCGGTAGTGAGGGTCAGGTGATCCTGGGTTCAGATCAGCTGCTGAGCAAAGTGTACGACTTTCGCCAGGGTGAAATTCCGCATGCCATGGTGTACTGGAAAAATGGCACTGATGAATTAAAAGCCGGTGAAATTGACTCCAACTTCAGCCAGTTTATTCATTCACCGGGTGAAGCCAGCATTAAACAGCTGCAGCTGGACGGTCAGTGGACCAACAATGTGTTTAGCCTGCCGTTAACCAAAGTTGATTTTGGTGTGGCCCGCACTGAACAAACCATGGGCGGTCATCGTGGCTGGAGTGGACTGCGTGGTGGCCCTGGTTTTAACCCGGCTTATCCGCAGATTTTCCCGGATTCGATGTTTGTGCGTCACAGCACCAGCAACTTCCTTGACGCCTTTAACGGCGGCGGCAGTGCACTGAAACCGCATTATTATTACAGCTACAGTTTTGATGAAGCGGTCGCACGCCAGCTGGCGTTTTTAACTTCAGCTGTGATGGGCGGTGATGTGTATTCAATCGACCCTTATTTTGACGGCATCGACAGCGAAAGCAGTGTTGAAGAAAAAACCGATTCTGTGTATCTGCAGTCGCAGTGGGAAGGGGAACTGCTTGCCACACCTATGTGGCTGAATGTGGGGGTTCGTTACGAAAAAACCGACGTCACAAGTTTAGTGCGTCAGCGTGTGGAAACTCAGGTGAACTGGGAAAGCGCCTCTGAGTGGATCACCCAGTACCAGCAAGGTGGCACAGCCAACTTCCTGGAACAACAGGGTGAACACGATGTTGTGCTGCCGATGTTTGATTTAAAAGCGGAAATTACCGACGATCTGATTGGTCGTTTTTCCTGGGGTAAAAGTATCTCCCGTGCTCCACTGGGCTTTTTGGCCGGTGGCAGAAGTTTAAGCGGCAGTCCAAAACCAGGTTCACGCAGTGGCAGCCAGGGCAATACCAACTTATTGCCTTTTGAATCCACCAACCTGGATTTAAGCCTGGAATATTATTACGCCGAAGGCAGTTATGCCGCTGTGGGCTGGTTTAAGAAAGACGTGGATAACTTTATTCAGACCACTATTACCGAAACCACCATTGAAGGTCTGCGTGATATTTTAAATGGCCCACGTTATTTAAAAGCAGTGGCTGATATTACTGCCCGTGGTGAGCAGCCGACCAGCACCGCTATTTTTGAGCAGATGCTGGCCAACGGCAATGGCAACAGCGACGGCAAAATTGAACCTGCGGCCAATGACCCGCTGATGGTGTGGAATATCAGCCAGCCGGCCAATACCGACAGCAAATCGGTGGACGGTTTTGAACTGGCGATGCAGCACCTGCTGTGGGACACAGGTTTTGGTGTCGGTGCCAACGCCACTTTTGTACAGGGTGACGTGGAGTTTGACGTAACCAGTCTGCAACAACAGGCGCCGCTGACTGGCTTAAGTGATTCGGCCAACTTACAGCTGTTTTATGAAAACTACGGCTGGTCGGTCAAAGTCACTTACACCTGGCGTGACCAATACCTGATTGGGGTAGGTCAGGCACAGGGTTCGTCGGATGCGCCACCACAATTTGCCAAGAGTTATGGCCAGTGGGACTTAAGCGTGAACTACGATGTGACACCAGAGCTGACGGTGTTCTTTGAAGGTATTAACCTCAACGATGAAACCGAACGCGGTTATGGCCGTTACGAAGAGCAGTTCCTGTTTGCCCGTCAATATGGTCCGCGTCTGACGCTGGGCATGAGATACGCACTGGAGTAATAGCCTGTCTGCTTGATAAGCTTCAAATAAAAAAGCCACCTTCTGGTGGCTTTTTGTTTTATGACCGGCCAATACGCTTTGCAGAACCTGAAGTTGCAAGAACCGCAAGCACAGCGCTGGCACAGCAACACAAAGTCAGTGCAAGTGGCGTTACGCAGCCCAGCAGCCCTGCAGCAACAAAAACGCCGCTGCAGGCGGTTCATCAAGGTTAAATCGTCGACAATAAAATACTGGTTTCGCTATTCAGAATGCCGTCAATTTCCCGCACCTGACGCAGCACAGCGTCAAAAGTGGGAAGGTCAGCCGCCTGAATTTCAGCCACCAGATCCCAGGCACCGTTGGTGGTGTGCAGCCTGGTGAGTTCGGCAATACCACGCAGTTTATTAATGACCTGGGCAGTCGACTTGCCGACCACTTCAATCATCATAATGGCGCGCACAGCACCTGTATCCAGATGCTGATGCACCCTGACGGTAAAACCAACAATAGCGCCGCTGGCAATCAGCCGGTCCAGCCGGTTTTGAATAGTGCCACGCGACACTTTTAAGGTATCGGCCAGCGTTGAAACAGCAGCACGGCCGTCTTTTCTTAATTCAGCGATCAGCGCATTGTCGAGCGAATCATAACGGGAGTTTTGCATCACAAGCCTGGCTTTTATCGTTTAATGATTGGCAAATTGTATATTTGTATCTAGCAAAAAGGCAAAAAGTAACGCAAATATTGTAACTTTTTGCCATTTTGACTGGCAGCGATGACAGTTAAAATAACGGCACTGATAACAAGGCAGATGCAGCTGCAACAGCAACAGCAACAGCAACAGCAACAGCAACAGCAACAGCTCCGGCAGACTAAAGCTACCAAATTTGTGGTTGTGGCCGATGTCACACTGCCAACAGGGCAACAGCTGTCACAACCACAAACCAAGCAATAACAACAGAGACAACACAAGGAACCCGATATGCTTAACAGGCCGGCGCAGGCACCTTCAGCCGTGGTGATGATAAGGCCCCATCATTTTTGCTCTAATCCGCAAACCATGCCGGATAACGCTTATCAGACAGATCATGCGGCAAGCCCCGGCAATAGCAACACAGCAGAGCAGGCTATTGCAGCCCAGGCCTATCAGGAAGTCAGCCATGTGGCCCAGCAGCTGACTGCGCATGGGGTGAAGGTGCATTTATTTGAAGATGAGTCCACCAGTACACCGGATTCAGTCTTTCCAAATAACTGGTTTTCCACTCATGCCGATGGCCAGCTGCTGGTGTATCCGATGTATGCCCCAAACCGCCGGCTGGAGTATCGCGCTGATATTATTGAGTTTTTACAGCGCGAGTATCAGGTGCAGGCGGTGCACAATTATGCTTATCTGGCCGAACAAGGGCTTTTTGTTGAAGGCACTGGCTCGCTGGTGATTGACCATGTCCATCAGCTGGCTTATGCGGTGCTGTCAAAACGCACAGATGCCGCTCTGGTGCCGGAGATTTGCCAGCAACTGAAGCTTACACCTGTGCTGTTTCAGGCCTTTGACGAGCAGGGCCTTGCTGTGTACCACACCAATGTAATGATGTGTGTGGCCAGCCGGTTTGTGCTGATAAGCCTTGAGATGGTGCCTGATACGCAGCGGGCTGTACTGCTTAAACATTTTGCCCAAAGCGGGCAGCAGGTGATTGATTTAACCCCATCGCAAATCCGCCATTTTTGTGGCAATGCGCTGGAGCTGACAGGCAGCAAAGGCTCATTATTGGCGTTGTCACAAGCCGCTTATCAGGCGTTGAGCACACAGCAAATAACACAAATCAGCCAATTCACCACTTTGTTGCCGCTTGCTGTGCCCACTATAGAATCGGCCGGCGGTTCGGTGCGTTGTATGCTGGCGGGCATTCATCTGCAGCCCCGGAGTGAAACCACGGCATAGCGGCGGTTTTAGCTCCGTGATGGGATGAGCGCCGCGGTGGCAATAACGCCGCTGCGCTTCTGATGGCAACACAGCAAATAGTCAGCCCAATACGGCGAAAAATCGCCTGGTTCCAGCCAAAAGTCCAATAAAAACAACATCGTAAATAAATAAGCAGCAGCGCAGAGCGCTAAAAAATAAACAGGCTATACAGCCTGCAGCTATCTGTTTACACTGCTATTTTTGGCTGCCTGGAGGCCTTTTATGAGCCAGCTAAACCTCAATCGCCCCGACGATTTACAACGCGACTGCGTGGATGACTTTTTTGAAGACTTTCGCGATGCCTACGAGCAGTGTGAAAGCACCTTGCTGGAGCTGGAGCAGCATCCGCAGCAGCCGGACTTGTTGCATGGCATTTTCCGGGTGGTGCATACCATTAAAGGCAACCTGGGTTTTATCGGTTTGTTTTCGCTTATTCCACTGCTGCAAAGTCTGGAAGATGTGCTGGACGATATCCGCAAAGGCCATATGGCGTATGACAGCGCGCTTTGTGATGTGATTCAGCTGACGCTGGATCGCACCAGGCAATGGGTAGAGGCCAGCATTCACGACAGCGCCAAACCCATGACCACAACCGCCTTACAACAAATTTGTCAGCGTTTAACCGGCCTGACCAGCGTGGATGAGCGCTCGCGCACTGTGCGTATTCGTCAGGTGCTTGGGCTGCTGGAGCCCAATCATCCGCAGGCGCTGGCGATAAAAGATGAAGTACCGGCGCTGGTGACTAGCACTGTCGGCGAGCCTGAAAGTGAAGGGCCTAAAAGTGCATCGGCGGTGGATGCCTGCAGGCGGTTATTGCAGTATTACCGCATCCGGATGGACGCCGACCTTGAGTTTTTTATTCAGTTATTGCCGGCGCTGGAAGAGCGCCACCCCAACTGGCAGGGCCGGGCGGCACGGCAGCTGTTTTTAGCTTTGGAAATGAACCGGCTTGCCGGTGGCAAGGTTGACCAGCTGCAGCTGGTGGTGGCTGTGATGCTGCATGATATTGGCATGGCGTTTTTGCCGTTGCAGATGCTGGACGCTCAGGGCAGGGCCGATCCGGCGCAGCTCAGTGTCTGGCAACGCCATGTTGAAATGGGCGCGTCTTTGGTGGCGAGTTCTCCACGTTGGCAAGACGCCGCCGCCATGATTTGGCAGCACCATGAAAATCAGGATGGCAGCGGTTTCCCGCATCAGATGGCAGGGGAGGATATCAGCGACGGTGCGCGGTTATTGCGCATTGTGGATGAATTTGACTTACTCACCAGTCAGCGGCAAGCGCAGGAAACCAATAACAGGCAGTTGATCAAGGCGCTGATGGACATTAGCCAGGGCGCCGGCAGCAAGTTCGATCCCTTTTGGGTGTCGATGCTGAACGAAGCGGTGAAGCTGCATAAACAACATTTTCAGCGCTAATGGCGCTTCACTGGCGTCCGGTTTTATTGATGAAAAGTCTGGTTGATTAAACGCCCGGTTGATGAAATCCGGGTTAATGAACAGCCAGGTTGAATAAAAAAGCTCACATCAGTGAGCTTTTTTATTGTGTCAGTGGCTGCAACCACAATTGTCGGCCGTTACAACTTACCGGCACTTCTGTGGTTATAAATACGGATCGTCATTAAAATCAAAATTGTGGCAATCAAAGCGCTGCTGGCATGGTGCATCAGCAAATGGCCCAGAATAAAAGCCGGCACGTCCTGCCAACCATCAATGAACAATAACTTCAGTAATAACAACAGATAAGCTGCCAGATGCAGGTAAATGCCGGTACGGAAAATTTGGCCCATACGCTGTTGCAGCGGCTGGCTTAAGTTGTTGCCAAAAATCCGCAGCAGGATAAGCGCCAAAACACAAAGACCCAGTGTCACCAGGCCTAAACCCAGCAAAGAGGTTTTTACCACCACGGCACTGGCAAGATACCAAGGCAACATTGTTGTTTTCTCCTTATTTAGCAATAACTTATTTGTAACGCTTCAGGCCTTGGCTATTGGCGATAGCAGAACTTTGGGGCCTTTCGCTTTATGGCGCGGATTTTACTTCAAGCCAGTAGGGTTGTCTTTTGGCTGCCGATGCTTTTATCGATAAAGCCGGGTGTATTGGTCGCAGATTTTGCACTTGGTGCTGCAACTGAGTTCAGGTGGAGAGGTAACACTTAAATTCAACGACATGGGTAACATGTTTATTAAACCGGCTTGGTGGATGCCTGCGGTATGGCGTTTATGCCGTTCAGCTTGCAGCTGCTGAGGCTTAGTGTTGTTTTGTATGATGCCCTGCGGCATGGCGCGTATGCGGAGACTCGCCTCCGCGGGCGAGTCACTTTTTGTATCGACAAAAAGTGACGCAAAAAACGACCCCGATAAGCCTTCGAAAGCCCGCTAAAAATCAAAAGTTTGAGGCGCCGCCAAAACTCGGCAAGCGCTACCGTCGCTTGCCTCAAACAGTTGGCGTCTTAAAACCTCAAACTTTCAATTTTTATCGGCTCGGCTTAAAGGGGAGGAAAAGCGCAGGCTGAGTGCCTGGCTTTTTATTTAGCCTGTAGCACTTTATGTCTCTTGCTTTAAGTAATTTGTTGGTAATTAAATATGCAAATTTAACTAAGCTTTTACTCATACCAAAAATCGACGCAAGTATAACCACTTGTTACGAATGATATTTCTGTGTAACTTTAAAATATCGTCAAGAGAAAAACGGGACGAACCACGATTTAAAGCGCGGTTCGTCCCGTTGATTAAATCGTTATGTCTCTAAAGGAAGAAAATGAGCAAGGTCAAAATCAAGTTGGTCTCAATTGGGCATTTGCCTTTAGAATTTCAACAAAAAAAGATTAAGAAATGGAAGTCTGAGACCTTTGAAATAGTTGAAGATATTGATAATTACTCGCTCCGTTGCGATTCAGATGGTTATGACTGGGCATTTTCTGATTCAGCGGTTTCGGGCCAACTTCCAAAAGAATTTAATGCCGATTTCATGATTGCTATAGTGAATGTACCAATTGAAGATAATTGGTACTCGAGAAGGCTAGGAAACAATCAAGTTGTATTTACGTTCCATGAAATTAAAGACATCCTAGAGCACTATAATATTCCACTTGAGAATGTGATTTATCGTTTGCTATACGCCTACACATTACTGTACCGGCGAGCAGGGAATAGAATTCCTGATTTTGGAGAAGCTCCTGGATTCACTCATGATGAAACACGGGGCTGTTTGTTCGATATGAATGGAATAAAAACTGATTTAGTTGCCTCTTGCCATCTACCTCAAATATGTGATGAGTGTCAGGAGCGATTGAAACAAGAAAGGGTGTCCATATCTGATATAGATAATACCCAAAATGATATTAAGCGCATTAAAAGAGAACTGTATTACCGAATCATTGGTCATGTAAAAAAACACCCGGTAGCAGCACTAATTATCTCTAGTATTTTCGCACTTTCTCTTGGTGTTACGGGGTCTGTAATTGGTTCCTTTATTTACGAATATCTAAAGGCCCGCGTGTGAGCGGCACAAGACATAGCAAGCGCATGTTGTCGGACTGGTTTTCCGCTGCGCTACAAACCAGCCGTAAATATGGGAGTTACATGCACACGACTATCAGATACATATTAGTCGGATTACTTGCGCTTCTTCAGGGGTGTGCAACTAATAACAATTACCAAACGATGGATTTTCGTGTTTTTATCCGGGATTTCTTTGAATATCAAGAGTATCAAGTTAAGCACATCAAGTTTCCTTTAGAGTTCATATACTACGAATATGATGATCCTGAATTGGATTTTGTGCTTAAAACGAAATTCCTCACCAAGGAGAGTTGGGAACACTTACCAGGTCCGGCATATTATCAGTGTCAAACCAGCTGCTTTGATATCCTTATCTACGATAACTTTGAGCGACAGCACAAAGAAACTGGTAAAAGGGTGCTTTCATTTGAAGGTGCTGAAAACGGAATAAATTCAGCACTTTATTTCGAGCTTATTGATGGCGAGTGGTTTTTAGTTAAGTATGAGCAACTAGACACGTAAGCATGGAACCACAAAAAAGAGCGGCAAAGCCGCTCTTTTTTTACATCAATATATCCGTAACTACTTAATTATTTGCCATAAAGTCGTTAATAAAGTCCAGCACGTTTTGCCGGTCGACTCTGAATACGCCGCCGGTGCCGCCGCAGGCGCCGTTCAGGCCAAATGAGGTGACGCCTGCGATAACCCTGCTGTTGCCGATAAAGTTAGGGCCGCCGGAGTCGCCAAAGCAGGTGCCGCCGGTGGCGGCGTTATTAGATAACAGCAGCGAGAAGTTACCGGTAAAAGCGGTGTTTATCTGCAACAGCCAGGGCTTGGCTTGCATTCTTATTTTCAGACCGGAGTAGGGGGCATTGCCTGTTGGGTCTGGCGTAATACGTTGCAGGCCGTAACCCACAGCGGTAAAGCTGCTGGATTTGCGGCCGGGTTTAAGCAGATCCAGACTATTGAGCGTGGGCAACTGGCCGTATTGCGCCGGGTCCAGGTTTACCGCTGACGACAGTTTCACCATGCCCACATCGTTTACCACAAAAGATGCATTTGGATAATCCGGGTGGGTCGCCCAGCTTTGTGCTTCCACTGTGTTATTGCCACCGCCAAAGGGGTAATTATTGTCGCCGTTTTGTACATCCGACTCGGTAAAAATGCGAATACCGCTGACTTCACCCGGATTGCCGGTACAGTGTCCGGCGGTCAGCACAAACTGCGGGCTAATTAAAGTGCCACTACAGCGCCAGGCTGGCGCGCCGTTTACTTCCATAATCAGCAGCACCACCGCCGGGTGCTCATCACCATCTAACTCGCCATCTGTGACTGCTGTTGTATAACCGCTGACCAGCAGCGCAGCACCAGCCAGGGAAAAGCTAAGCATTTTATTTTTTGTCATATCCATTCTGCGAACTCCGTCGATATTGTCAAAAAGAGAAGCCGACAACCTCAGAGGAACTACCGCAAGCCTCACTGCCGCCAAGAGGAACTTGCCGCCAAGCTGCAGCGAACCGCTGTGCTCTGGCAGACAAAGGTAAGCAGCAAGACTATGGGTGGGGCACAGAGTGCTGTCAAACACAGGGTTTTTAGGGTTTTTTAGCTCAGTAAGCCGGAGTGCTGCGGTAACAGGTTGTTATTAACCTCGGCCATACCCCAGGTTAACTTTGCTGAAAATTTCGCCTACAGCTGTTGACGCTTATTAGTAGTGTTTCATCTAACAAACGCGCTTTTGATGACTAACGGGTATCAAAGAACTGCTGAATATGGGGCTGCTACACAGATCTACCAGGCTAACGTTGCCGTAACTGCTTAAAGATGAACCAACGGAGCTGAGCTATGAACTTTCATCGGGCAAGCCATTTAAACCATCAGGACGTGCGTATTACCGAGCTGACGGTGCATTCTTACGAAATGGGCAAATATCTGGCTGAAGTGGATTTTGACGGCCGCAAGGGTTTTATTGTGGACGACAATAACAAACCACGGCAATTTCCAAGTATCGACGCACTGAAAGACGCGCTGCACAGCTGTACTGTACACAAAGCTTATCTGGTGCATCAGTCGGCTTATGACGAAATGTGTGGCGGCAGTGAGAAGGTTGATAACACTTTAAAAGTGCCGCTGGTGTTGTAGCGGCAGCGGCCGATGTCGTTTTGTTTAGCTACATAGGTGACACTTTGATTCAACCACATGGGTGACAGTTTTGGTTCAACCATATCGGTTGGTAGACGGTTAAACAGGTTTGCTTGATGCCTGCGGCATGGTGTTTTAACAGCGGTTTCGCCGCAAGGGCGAGCTACTTTCTTTGCTGACAAAGAAAGTAGCCAAAGAAATCACCCCGGTAAGCCTTCGAAAGCCCGCTAAAAATCAAAAGTTTGAGGCGCCGCCAAAACTCGGCAAGCGCTAGCGTCGCTTGCCTCAAACAGTTGGCGTCTTAAAACCTCAAACTTTCAATTTTTATCGGCTCGGCTTAAAGGGGAGGAAAAGCGCTGGTTTGGGGATTGGTTTTTGGTGTCTCTGCCTTTTTGGCAAAGCTGAAATTATGCAGAGCTGATTTTAAGTGCGTTATTAGTTCCCAAAAAGTGCTTGGTGTTTTATCAAAGCTGATTTAACTTAGGTAAAAACAAGGCACTACAGTACCAAGGTTGCCAGAAAAGGATGTTTGGGACTTGAGTTAAATTTGGCTTTTTGGCCACTGCAAATCAAACTAACGACCATCCGCTTTTTCTTTGCGACTCCAGAATCGATTGAGGCAAAACTCAAGACCTGACCCTCATCGTTTTAATCAGACATAGGAGGTTAAATGACGGAGTTAATTAGTTCAGAACCATCAGATAATCGTCAAATGATTTTGGGTGATGACAGTTCTCAACAGGCTATCAGTTTTAAACTTGCCCAAGCATTTTACAATGAAATTACAGGTAAGTCGGAGAGGATTTCAGAAGAGTTTAATCCGTCTTTTGTGCTTACTCTTGAGAATATCAATCAACTTCATCAACGAGTTATCCAATCAACGACTCAGTATAATGTTCAGTCAGCGAATGCTTCATTTTCAGTAGAGTACGTTAATGATTCGAGTGAACGATTTAGTTCAATTGAACGGTTTATGACACATGCTGGTGCAAAAGGTCAGGCTGTAGAAGAAGTTGCAATAAGTTACAACTTGTTAGTTGTGTTACCTCAAACGAACAAACCTCAAGAGTACAGGATTAGTATTCTACTCGCTTCACGCTCAACTAAAATAAATAGAATGAAAAGTCAGATGGACTCTATGCCATTTTCAATACCGCTTTGGCAGTTTGAAAATAACTTTACTTGCAGAGCATCAATAGACTTTGTCGATATCACAGTAGCTAACTCATTTATGTCTGTTGTTAAAAGTTGGATAGATTGTTTAGATACAACTAACCTAAACCCTTTTCTAAAAGTAATTAGGCCATATTCCAAGTATTTTCCTTTACTTTGTCAGTATGGATTGCTTGCAGTAGGGGTTTATTTTACAAATAAACAATTACCTATTTTCTTTCAAACAGTTTCTCCGACAAGCACTGCTAGCTTTGTATTGATTGCTTTCCTGTTTAATTTTTTGCTTTTTAGATTAGGTAAGTTAGTTGGCTATAAGGCTGAGCGATATATAGATCAGATATATCAGATATCATATATTAATTTTTCTGGTGCAGATCTTAGGCTTGTAAAAAACTCTGAGGTTGAAGTCCGGAACAATATAATTAAATCTGTCGGTTATATTATTTTTACTATTCTAATTGGTGTAGCAAGCAATTGGATTTCAAAACATATTTTATGAACCTAACAAATCGCACCCTTCGCTTCCTTCGGTCGCTGGGACGCCAACCGCTGCACGGCCGTCGCCCATGTGTGCAGCGTTAGATTGCAAAAAGGAGAATAATAAATGGGAAGTCGGAAAACTCAAAAAGGCCACTTTATAGGGCTTCCAGAAGATTTCACTGTTGACGTTCCTGGAAGAGAAAAGAGGTTCACCATGAATCCCAGTGGCTTATATATAACCTATGATCACTCTTCAGCTTGGATTCATTATGCTGGCGAGCAAGCAGGTGAATCTCACGCTGAGTTTGAAATTCCATCTGATACAAAATTCCTTAGAAAGCTCGCTCGAGAGCTAAACAAGTTCGCAAAAAGGCTTGATGAAGAGCGTTGCTAGCAATCTAACAACCGCAAGAACTAAACCATAGGGTCAGGTCTAACTAAACCATAGGGTCAGGTCTTGTTTCTTGCCTTAGAGTTGACTTGGCATGAGGATCTTGGAGTCTGATGTCTAAAAATAAATGATTTATGATTAAGCAAAACTCAAGACCTGACCCCATATATTCCTGACCCCATATATTCGCGCTAAATATGACAATTACATGTTAAGGATGACTATGGATTTTCTTTCTGGCTTTAAAGAACCGGCAGTTTTAATTTGTTTTTTATTCAGTGTGCTCTTTTACTTTTTCCCTGATCATGGAAGGCGAATTGGAAACTGGATCTTATTTCACTTGGGTTTTTTATCGGATAGGGGTCGTACATCGATTCGACTTATGCATTGGCGAAGTAAACGGAGAGCTTTAGAGAAGATCCACAATCCATACGTTATGCAATGGCTAATTGTGCGTACTTACAGCTTAATGATTCTTTTTGCTGTGTCGATTACAACATATACGTTACTTATTGCGATTGGCCCCTTAAAAAACATTGGTCAGTTGCCACCAGCTATGCAGTATTTTGTTTATTCACCAGTGTTTGTATTTGAAGTTTTGTGGTTGATTCAACGAGAGTCAACAAAAAACTTAATAAAAGCTTCTAAAGAGCGTGTGACAATTCAATTGACTAGACGCTCTGGACGTCGAACGAACTTGTAGCACAGTGGGGTTTTGTCTTTTGACAATAAACCAACACCGGGAGCTGCGCAGTGAGCATTCAAGAGTGAGCGCGGGAGGCGCGAACGGGCGAACGCAGTAGTTGCCGGTGGTGGTTCGTGCAGGGTAAAAAAAATGAGCACTGCTCTTAAGTTGAAACCTAGAGCAGTGCCAGAGACATAGTTACTGATGCCGGCTTTTCAGCACTTCAATTACATCATTCAACTGCAAATCCTGCGATTTTAAAAGCACCAATAAGTGAAAAATCAAATCCGCCGCTTCGTTTTTCAGCTCCTCTCTGTCGCCAGCCATGGCCGCTAACGCTGATTCAACACCTTCTTCACCGACTTTCTGCGCTATGCGTTTTACGCCACGGTTGAATAAGCTAGCGGTATAACTGGATTTTGGGTCGGCGTGTTGGCGCTCTGCAATCACAGCTTCTAAGTCGGTTAAAAAACTTAAACTGGGGCTATTGGCATTGTTTGCAGTTTTGTGGTCCCAGCAGGTTTCGGTGCCTAAATGACAGGTTGGGCCGTCGGGTAGGGCGAGCGCTAACAGGCTGTCTAAGTCACAGTCTGCGCTCAGGCTTTGCAGTTTTAAAAAGTGGCCTGAGCTTTCGCCTTTGGTCCAGAGCCGTTGTTTGCTGCGGCTGAAAAACGTCACCTGACCGGTTTTTAAGGTTTGGCGCAGTGCGTCGCTATTGGCGTAACCCTGCATCAGCACTTTGCCGGAAATGGCGTGCTGAACTATTAATGGCAACAAACCATCGGCTGGCCACTTTAATTGTTCAATGCTGTCGTTATCGACAATGCTGCTCATGGCCTGATCTCCACGCCGCTTTTGCTAAGCTGCTGTTTTAAATCGCTGATTTGAATAATGCCTTTGTGAAATACACTGGCAGCTAAAGCGCCGTCTACATCGGCCTGTAAAAATACGTCGATAAAATGCTGAATTTCACCGGCGCCGCCTGAGGCTATCAGCGGCAGGTTACAGGCCGCACGCACCAGTTTTAACTGGGTTAAATCATAACCCTGGCGCACGCCGTCCTGATTCATGCAGTTTAAAACAATTTCACCTGCACCCAGGCGCTGCACTTCTTTGACCCAATCCAGCGTCTGCCAGTTGGTTTTGGCGGTGCGGCTTTCATCACCGGTAAACTGATACACCTGATACTGACCGGTGCTTTTATCAAAAAAGCTGTCGATACCGACCACCACACATTGCTGGCCATAAGCACGGTTGAGCTCTGCAATCAGCTGTGGCCTTGCCAGCGCTGGGCTATTGACTGAAATTTTATCGGCGCCAAGTTCCAGAATACGGCCGGCATCTTCCACCGATTTAATACCACCGGCCACACAAAACGGAATGTCGATGACATCGGCTATCCGGCGCACCCAGCTTTTATCCACCACCCGGCCATCGCTGGAGGCGGTAATGTCGTAAAACACCAGCTCGTCAGCACCTTCTTCGGCGTAGCGTTTGGCCAGTGGCACTATGTCGCCAATCACTTCGTGGTTGCGAAATTGCACCCCTTTGACCACCACACCGTCGCGTACATCGAGGCAGGGAATTAACCGTTTTGCCAGCATTGAATCGCCTCCTCAATACTAAATTTTCCTTCCAGCAAAGCACGGCCTAAAATCACACCAGCCACGCCGCTGCCCCTTAAGCTGCGAATATGCTCAAGGTTGCCAACACCACCTGATGCCTGCCATAAAATTTGTGGGTATTTCACCGCAAGCTCCTGATACAGTTCCGTATTTGGCCCTTGCAGTGTACCGTCGCGGCTAATGTCGGTACAAAGCACGTGGCGCGCACCAGCGGCAATAAAACCATCCAGCACCTGCTCCAGCGTAATATTGGAGGCTTCAATCCAGCCGTGGCTTGGCAGGGTTTTTTCGCCTTTATCGTTTATAGATACATCCAGCGCCAGCACTATGCGGTCGCCACCGTATTTACGCAGCCACTGCTGCACTAAGGCCGGCTCACGAATCGCCAAACTGCCAATCACTACACGGGAGGCACCAGCTTCCAGTAAATCAATCACATCTTGTTCTGTACGAACACCACCACCCACCTGAATCGGCAAAGGCGATTGTTGCATCAGTTGTTTCAGAAGTGGCAACTGACGTTTGGCGGCATCTTTGGCACCGCTTAAATCCACCAGGTGCAAAACACCAGCGCCTGCTTTGGCGTATAAGTCTCTGAGTTCAAACGGCGTTTGTGCATACTGAGTGGTTTTGTCATAACTACCCTGATAAAGCCGCACTGTCTGGCCATCTATTAAATCTATTGCCGGGATAATCACGTTGTTGTCCTTTCAAAATCTGTTGTTGTTGTGCTGTAAGCAGCAGCGCTGCCATCAAAACCGCCACCAAAACAGCCAGCAGCACTGCAGTGCCAATCAGGCTAAATCTGTTGCTGTTAAAGCTAAAAAGTTTTGCAGCAGCTTACGGCCAGTGTTACTTGAGCGCTCAGGGTGGAACTGCATACCAAGGTAATTGCCTTTGCCAATGATGGCGGCAAAGCGGCTGCCGTAATCACAGCTTGCCAGCATAAATTCCGACGGCGCTACCGCAAAACTGTGCACAAAATACACATAATCCTCGGTTGTTAAGCCATGAAGTACAGGGTGCTGTTCTTTGCCTGCCGCCTTATTTAACGTATTCCAGCCCATATGCGGCAGGCGTAAACCTTGCGATTCGAGCGGCAGCACCTGGCCTGGGATCAGCCCCAAACAAGGCACATTGCCTTCGGCGCTAAAATCCGTCATCAGCTGCATCCCCAGGCAAATGCCCAAAGTGGGTTGTGTCAGGTTTTGCAAAACCTGAGTTAAGTTGCGCTCTTGAATATTGGCCATGGCCTGAGCGGCAGTGCCAACACCCGGAATAATTACTTTGTCAGCACTTTGGATCATTGCAGCGTCACGGCTTACCGCAACCCTGGCACCTAAACGTTCAAAAGCACAAAACACCGAGGTGATATTGGCGCAGCCGGTGTCGACAATCACCACTGAGGTGCCGATGTTTTTCATCACAATATCCGTCATTTAAAGCACACCCTTTATAAAACCCGTGGTCATAGAACACCCTTGCTGCTTGGCAGCGCGTCACCACTTTTTAAAATGGCCTGACCCAAAGCGCGGCCAAAAGCTTTAAATAAACCTTCTACCATATGGTGTTTATTGCCAGGGCTCACCGATAAATGCAGTGTCATTAACATGGCGTCACTTAAACTTCTGAAAAAATGCGGCACCATCTCCAGATTTAGCTCGCCCACTAATCCAGTGCCTAAATCGGCGTCAAACTTCAGCAGCGGCCGGCCGGATAAATCTAAAGTGCATTCGGCGCGGCATTCATCCATCGGCAACACAAAACCAAAACGGTTAATGCCGCGTTTGTTGCCAATGGCTTGTTTTAGTGCCTGACCGAGCGCCAGCGCTGTGTCTTCCACACTGTGGTGGTCGTCAATATGCAAATCACCTTTCACGCTCACTTGCAGTGAAAAACCGCCGTGGGTGGCAATCTGATCCAGCATGTGGTCAAAAAAGCCAACGCCTGTGCTGATGCTGTTGCCGCCTTTATTGTCTAAATCCACGCTGACGCTGATGTCGGTTTCACGGGTTGTACGTACCACAGTGGCGGTGCGGCCTTTACTTAAAATGCGTTTGGTTATTTCGGCCCAGCCCAGGGTGTTTCTGTCATATTGGAAACTGGGCAGGCCCATATTGTCGGCCAGCTGCACGTCGGTGATGCGATCGCCAATCACAAAAGAATTGGTAAAGTCGATACGGCCTTGCTGCAGGTAGTCTTTTAACAGCCCGAGTTTAGGCTTGCGGCAGCTGCAGTTATCGCGCTCAAAGTGCGGGCAAATCAGAATGTCAGCAAACTTAATACCTTGTGAGTTCAGCAGCTGCATCATTTTGTTGTGCGGTGCATCAAAGGTGTCGCGCGGGAAACTGCTGGTGCCAAGGCCATCCTGATTGGTCACCATCACCAGGCTGTAACCCGCATCCTGCAGCTTCAAAAGTGCTGGCACCAAACCCGGTTCGTACGCCAGTTTTTCTAAAGAATCCAACTGCTTATCAATGGCTGGCTCTTCCACCATAGTGCCGTCACGGTCGATAAATAAAATAGCCTGGCCCGACATTAGTTTGCTCCTGCGCTAAAAAGTTGAGAATTTGTATTTGCTGTATTGTTGGTATTGGTCGTGCCGCTGCTGTTTTCCTGCCGGAAAAACCGTGCTAAAGCATCCTGTACCAAGGCCATTTCTTCGGGGTTACCAATAGACACCCGCACCACTTGCGACAGTCCCAGCTGACTGGATTGGTTACGAATTAAAATGCCTTCTTTCACTAAAGCCGCCACACAAGCCGCAGCATCTTTCACCTGCAATAACACATAGTTAGCGTTCGACGGATACACCTTCAGCACACCTTGTTGGTTATTGGCAAATTGTATAAAAGTATCGCGCAGCTGATTGATGGTGTTGACACTTTGTTGCATGCGCGCCTGGCCTTCACTTGATAACGCCTGGGTGGCAATGTCAGCAACGGGTGCGGCCAGCGGGTAGGGGGCTATCATTTTTTTCAGCGCGTTAATAATATCGGGCGCTGCCAGGGTAAAGCCACAACGCAGGCCGGCGAGCGCAAAAGCTTTGGATAAAGTGCGCAGCACCACTAAATTCGGATAGTCATTCAGCAGGTTTAGTACTGTGGCTTCTGGTGCAAACTCAATATAAGCTTCGTCCACCACCACCAGTGCTTTATCTTTATAAAATTCAAGCACATCAATAATTTGCTGACGCGGAATTAAATCACCTGTTGGGTTATTCGGGCTACAGATAAACACCAGTTTTGGCGTTGGCGCGGCAAAAATCGCATCGGTGTCCAGCGTGAATTCTGTTGCGAGCGGCCCGGTTTTTAAAGGAATAAGAGTGCGGCGCACCTGATTACTTTCGGCGCTAATGGCATACATGCCATAAGTGGGCGGGCAAATCAGCACGCTGTCGCCGTTCTGGTTTTGGTCCTGGCTCTGAGTTTGAGGTTCACAAAAACTGCGGATCAACAGCTCAATGCCTTCGTCGGCGCCGCGGCTCACCAACACTTGTTCGGGTTCAACACCGGCATAAGCGGCATAAGCCTGAATTAACGCCGGTGGCTGACAATCCGGGTATCTGTTGTAGCTGCCGGACAGTTGATATTGTGGCGCTAAGGCATTTTCGTTGGCGTTCAGCCAGACAGAACCACCGCTCATGCTGAGGCGCGCTGAGGCATAAGGGGTCAGCTGTTTTACCAGATCGCGGGCTAATGGATTCACACTGCTCATCATTGATTTCCTTCTAACGCCGGATTGGCCAGCTTGGTTTTGTCTGTTTCATTGCGAGCTTGGCCAGCAAGTGCCGCCAATCGCAGTGACACCGCATTGGCGTGCGCTGCTAAACCTTCGGCCTTGGCCAAAGTGACAATAGCAGGGCCAATATTCTGCATGCCTTGGGCCGTTAAAGTCTGCACCGTATAACGGCGGTAAAAATCCAATAAACCCAGGCTTGAGTGGGTGCGGCTATAACCATAGGTGGGTAACACATGGTTGGTGCCGCTGGCATAATCACCGGCCGACTCAGGGGTCCAGGCGCCGACAAAAATGCTGGCGGCGTTGCTGAGCTTACCAAGCAACTTGTCATCCTGAGCGGTCTGAATAATTAAGTGTTCAGGTGCATATAAATTGGACACCAAAGCAGCTGTTGCTAAATCCGGCGTCAGAATAAAACGGCTGTTGCCAAGCGCCTGACGGGCGATGTCGGCGCGTGGCAGGGTAGCAAGCTGCAGATTTAATTCTGTCAGGGTGTTGGTGAGTAAGGTTTCACTGTCGCTCACCAATACCACTTGTGAATCAGGGCCATGTTCGGCCTGAGACAATAAATCAGCGGCCACAAAAGCCGGATTGGCGCTTTCATCGGCAATCACCAGCACTTCCGAAGGGCCGGCCGGCATATCAATAGCCGCACCTTCTGCAGTTGCGCTCACTTGCTGTTTAGCTTCGGTGACATAACTGTTGCCCGGGCCATAAATTTTGCTGACTTTTTGAATACTTTCAGTGCCATAAGCAAGGGCGGCAATGGCCTGAGCGCCGCCGACGGTATAAATTTCACTGATGCCACAAAGTTTGGCTGCGTAAATAATTTCCGGTGCTATATCTGTCGCTTCAGGCTGACCCGGCGGAGTGACCAGCACAATGCGCGCACAGCCACTGAGCTGCGCCGGTACACCCAGCATCAACACAGTGGAAGGCAGCGGCGCGCTGCCGCCCGGGATATATAAACCGACACTGTCAAAAGCGGCGTATTTCAGCTCACAGACCACACCTGGGCTGGTTTGTAGCTTGATATCTTGCGGCTTTTGCGCGGCGTGAAAACTTTGGATATTACGATAAGCCAGCTCTATGGCGGCTTTGGCGTCCGGGCTTAACAGCGCCAGCCGCTGCTTCTGCACAGCTTCAGACAGCGCAAAGTTGTTGATGCTGATGCCATCAAATTTCTGGCAATAAAAACGCAGCGCTTCATCGCCTTGTTGCTGCACTGTGTCGATAATAGTGGCCACCTGGACTGCTAAATCGGCTTTACTGCGAAGTTTGGGCCTGGCCAACAAAGCTTGTTGCGCTTTGTTATCCAGGTTGCTCCAGTTGTTGATCTGAAGGTTCAGCATCTGTTACTCCATCATTTTTTCAATCGGCAGTACCAGAATGGAGCTGGCGCCAAGCGCTTTGAGCTGCTCCATAGTTTCCCAGAATAAAGTTTCGCTGCTGACCACATGCAAAGCTACCAAGTCGTCATTGCCAGCCAGTGGCAGCAAAGTCGGGTTCTCGGCGCCTGGCAATAACGCAATTACATCGGCCAGACGGGCGCGGGGGGCGTGCAGCATAATGTATTTGCTTTCATTGGCTTGCATTACGCCAGCAATACGTGGCATCAGTTTGTTGATCAGTTTTAACTGGTTTTGATCGTCTAAATCACGACGCTGGATCAGCACTGCTTTAGAGCGGTAAATCACTTCCACTTCTTTTAAACCATTGGCTTCCAGCGTGGCACCAGTGGATACCAAATCACAAATGGCGTCGGCCAAACCTGCGCGTGGCGCCACTTCCACTGAACCTTTTAAATTCACAATACGGGCGTTCACGCCGTTTTGTTTTAAATAACGGTTCAGAAGTCTGGGGTAAGTGGTGGCAATGGTTTTGCCTTCGAGGTTTTTCACCCCCTGATACTCTTCTTCCTGTGGCACTGCGATAGATAAACGGCAGCCGCCAAAATCCAGCCGTGCTAATACGGTGTAGTCATAACTTTCGTTGTCCAGCTGGCGCTGCAATGACATTTCTTCCAGCACGTTCTCGCCGATAATGCCTAAATCACAGACGCCATCCATCACTAAACCCGGAATGTCGTCGTCGCGCACCCGCAATAAATCAATCGCCATATTTTCAACATGGGCAATCAGCCGTTGTTCCCGCAGATTAATTTTCAGGCCGCAGCTGGTAAGCAGTGCTTGTGAATCCTGAGATAAACGACCGGATTTTTGGATGGCAATACGTAATCTTTTGCTTTCGGTGCTGGCAGACATGTGATGACTTCCTTTATTAAAACCTTAAAAAACAACAACCCCGGCGTAGTTCCGGGGTTGTGTCTGATGATTCACCGCACCGGAGCTACTTCAATAGCCCCTCAGCGACTTAACCTGAATGGCTATTTCGGCTGATGGTGATGATGATGGGTTGTGCGCTGAATCATAAAAATCTCGGTATTGGTGATAGCCACTGTGGCCGTCAAAGTTGTTATACAAGTTATCGGCTTTTATTTCGGCTGACAAGAGTGCTATTAAAAATTTTTTCAGACCTTCTTGTGATGTTTTCCTTATTAAGTTATTGATATTTATGTGTTTGGTTGTATTTTGTTGAGTGAGGTGTTTTTTCTTATATTTATTTGGCATAAAAAAATATGAACAATAAAGCTTAAAAAATGGTCAGGTTGTATAGTTTAATTGGATTTTTGCTGCTGATTTGCCGGTTGTGCAGTTAAGTTTGGCCGGTCGCCGCCGATAAGGTGTAATTACAGAGGTAAATGGCTGCGCTGCCTTGCCCACACCATACAGGTATTGAAGATGGACGTGTTATTTCCCTATTTGCCAAGGGTAACCAATACGCCGGTAGAACCAAACAACCGGCTGATTTTGCCTGTCAGCAAATATCAGCGCATCCACGCCGAAGCCTCCACTGAACAACAATACAGAGTCGGGATGCGCGACCCCAGACGTCATCAGCAAGAACCACAACAACAACAACAGCAAGAACAGGGGGCGCCGCGTGAACAGGGCTCGCCCGCTGCAGAACAAGCCCAAAGCAGCGAATTACATTTATTGCCCACAGGTCATGCCGTGACACCGGAGCAGGATCAGCATGCGGATGCCGACGGTCATCTAGATATTTATATTTAAACTGCACCTTTTACTGCTGCAACTGGCATTTGTTTGCCGCTGTCTGAGTAGCACTGTGGTCTGTGCCACGGCAAATGCAGCGGCACAAAGTCATTAGCCCAAATTCAGCAACCAGGTTTTATCAAGCACAAAGCCTGATGTGATTTGCAGGGCTCGCCTGGCAACGGCATAATAGCAGGCCCTTTTCCCGCCCAAGGTTGTGCCTTTGTCTCTGCTGAATTTGTTGTGCTTACACCTATTGCCACTGTCGGAGCTGCGCTGATGCATGCTGTAGCTGCAGCTTTTGCCGACGATGGCGTGCTGGCAAAGAATATTGCCGGTTTTAAAGCCCGTGACGCACAAAAACAAATGGCGATGGCGGTGGCACAAAGCATTGAACAGGGTTCTGCTTTGGTGGTGGAAGCGGGCACAGGCACAGGCAAAACTTACGCTTATTTAGTGCCTGCTTTGCTTGCCGGTAAAAAAGTAATTTTATCCACAGGTACCAAAAACCTGCAGGAACAGCTGTATTTTCGCGATTTACCTAAAGTATTAAATGCGTTGGCTTTACCGCTGCAAACGGCGTTATTAAAAGGCCGCGCCAACTATTTATGTTTATTCCGGCTTACCCAGCATTACCAGCATGTGCCGGTGAAAGATGACTTGCTGATCCAGGACTTAAGCCTGATTAAAAAATGGTCCAGCGAAACCCAAAGCGGCGATATCGGCGAGCTCACTTATATTGCCGAAGACTCCAAAGCTTTGCCTTATGTCACCAGTACCAGTGACAACTGCCTTGGCAAAGACTGCCCGGATTTTGAAGACTGTTATTTACTCAAAGCCCGTAAAAAAGCCATGAACGCCGATTTGGTGGTGGTGAATCATCATTTGTTTTTTGCTGATATGGCGCTCAAAGACACAGGTTTTGGTGAACTCTTACCGAATATGGATGTGGTGATTTTTGACGAAGCCCACCAAATTCCGGATATCGCCAGTGAATATTTTGGTGAGTCGGTATCGTCAAAATTGCTGGCTGAATTGTGCCGTGATATTGAACTGGCCTGTAAAACCCAGTTGCGTGATCATCCACAACTGGCAAAAACTGCCGATAAATTAGCAGCTTTAGTGCGCGACTGGCGCTTGTTGTTGCCAGGCGATCCACAAAAAGGCAACTGGCGCGATTGTTATCAGCGCCCTGAGATGCAAGTGGCGATGAGCCGCATTCAGGACGCCATGCAGATGTTATATCTGGTGCTCAAATCGAGCCTGGGCCGCTCTGATCAGGTCGACAGCTGTTATGAACGTCTGGCGACCGCCAAAGCCAGGCTGGAAAAACTACTGGACGTAGAGCGCACCGGCGTCAGCTTCTGGTATGAAACCACAGCGCGTACCATCAGTTTGCATTACACGCCGCTCAGTATCGCCGACAAATTTAACGAGCTGGTGTTTGCCCGCGAGGCTGAACATAAAAAACGCAGCTGGATTTTTACCTCGGCCACTTTGTCTGTGGACGAAGGTTTTGACCATTTTACCGATCAGATGGGGCTGCAAAACGCACAAACCATGCTTTTGGACAGCCCTTTTGATTACCCGAATCAGGCCATGCTGCTGGTGCCACGGTATTTGCCGGAGCCAACAGATCCGCGTATTAACAAAGCTTTGCTGGAACTGGCGGTGAAGCTGATTAATGCCAACGACGGCCGTTGTTTTTTCCTGTTTACCAGTCACCGTATGTTGCAGTGGATGGCCAAAGAGCTGCCACTTTATATCAATTTGCCTATTCTGGTGCAGGGCAGTACCAGCAAACGTATTTTGCTGGAGCAGTTTGTGGAGCTCAAACACACAGTGCTGCTGGGCACCGGCAGTTTCTGGGAAGGGGTGGATGTGCGGGGTGACACTTTAAGTTGTGTCATTATCGACAAATTGCCTTTTGCCTCCCCGGATGAACCTTTGTTGCAGGCGCGTAGTGAAGACGCCAGACTGCGTGGCCAGGATCCTTTTGCTCAGGTGCAGCTGCCGCAGGCGGTGATCACCTTAAAACAAGGGGTGGGGCGGCTTATTCGTGATGTGTCCGACCGGGGCGTGCTGGCCATTTGCGACAGCCGTTTAGTGACAAGGCCTTATGGTGAAGTTTTTATCAAGTCGCTTCCGCCGATGAAACGCAGTCGGGATGTAGGGCAAGCGATTGAATTTTTGGAACATATTCACAGTAGTGGAGAACAAGATTGAAATTATTAGCGCTGGATACCTCAACTGAAGCCTGCTCTGTGGCGCTGCAAATTGGTGCTGAGATCCTGAGCCTGGATGAAGTCTGCCCGCAGCAACACAGCAAAAGAGTGTTACCTATGGTGCAGCAGTTATTAAGTCAGGCCGGTATTGCTTTGAAAGATCTGGACGGTATTGTATTTGGCCGTGGCCCCGGCAGTTTTACCGGTGTGCGGATTGGGGTGGGTGTGGCGCAAGGGCTGGCTTTTGGCGCTGGTGTGCCGCTTTATGGTGTGTCAACTTTGGCGGCTATGGCGCAGGCGGCCAAGCGGCTTTATCACGCTGATAAAGTGGTGGCGGCCATTGATGCGCGGATGGCGGAAGTGTATCTGGGTTGTTATCAGCTCGATGCAGCTGGCCTGATGCAGCTAACAGGTGAAGAAATTGCCCGTAAACCCGCTGAATTGGTGGCGGCCGATGTACCCGCTGGTTTTGGCGCTGCCAAAGTGTTTGGTGTCGGCACTGGTTTTCAGACTTACCCTGATGCGTTGACCGCCTGGCAGCAGGTACACATCTGCCCACAGATTTTATATCCGTCTGCACAGGATATGTTGGTGTTGAGTCAGGTTGCTTTAACCAAAGGGCTTTTTGTGGTGCCTGAGCTTGCTGAGCCAACTTATGTACGGGATGAAGTGACCTGGCAAAAACTGCCTGGCCGTTAACAAAAACAGTTCAGTTTATTGTGATAAACCGCCTTTTAGCCTGATGTGCTGGCTAAAGCGCCAAAAGAGTGCAAAAGCGGCAAAAAATTGCCGCTTTTAATTTAGCTGTAAGCCAATAAAGACAAGGCTTACAGCTTTATCAGTAAGATCTGAATCAACGGCTTGGCAATTGCAGTTTTGCCGTTATAATGCAGATAATTTCAGCAAAAAATTCTACGTTATGAGCCTTGCAGTCAGCCAGAATATCAGCAAAAGCCCGAATGTCGCCGAAGTCTTTGCCGGCCGGCAGCCTCGTGCTCTTGCGCCAAATTCAACGGCAACGGACAAAACTGCTGAATCGCCGCAGGGCAATGGCGTTAAAAGTTCGGCTGCTGTGTTAAGTTTGCTCGATGATGAACGCCAAAATGCCGGCCGCACCGGCTATGACAATCCTTCTGGCCAGAATCAACGGGCGCTGGATGCGTATAAAAGTTTAGCCAATCAGCAAAAACGCGAAGAAATTCAGCAAATGTTTAGTGTGGATTTATTTGCCTGATCTTCTGCTTTTTGTGCAAACCTTTAAACCTTTAAACCTTTAAACCTTTAAACCTTTAAACCTTTAAACCTTCAAACCTTCAAACCTTCAAACCTTCAAACCTTCAAACCTTCAAACCTTCAAACCTTCAAACCTTCAAATCTTTTAGCTGTTATTTACTGATCTTGCTTAGCCACAACTAATCCGCTTGGTCATTGCCAACGTATGCACTATTAACTGTATTTGTGCAGATAACGCCGGGTGATCGGATGCAAAAATGTTGTGTAATTACCGGCGCCAGTTCCGGTCTTGGCCGTGAGCTGGCGCTGCAATATGCCGCTGATGGCTGGCGGGTGTTGGCGATAGCCCGCTCTGAAGAGCGTTTGTTGCAATTAAGTCAGCAATCGGCCTTGATCCAGCCTTTGGTGTTGGATCTGACTGACATTGCGGCGATGGAAAAAAGTGCCGGAATTATTGCCGCTGTTTTACCTTCGGTCGATTTACTGATTTTAAATGCCGGCAGCTGTGAATATGTTGACGCTGACAATCTGGAGTTAGCTGCTTTTGACCGCACTTTTGCCGTGAACTTTTTTGCGGTAGTGGCGGCCGTAAAGTATTGGCTGCCGCTGTTAAAAAACTCTGCCGCAGGCAATTCAGGCCGAGCGCAGCTGGCTATTGTCAGCAGTCTGGCTTGGTTATTTCCTTTTACCAGAGCTGAAGCTTATGGCGCCAGCAAGGCTGCGCTCAGTTATTTTACCGACAGTTTGCGGCTGGATTTAACCGGCCAGGGCATTCAGGTCAGCCTGATTGAACCCGGTTTTGTGGACACTCCGCTGACACGCAAAAACGACTTTGCCATGCCGTTTTTATTGCCGGTAGCGGATGCCGCAGCGCGGGTACGTAAAGCAATCGCAGATGGCAAATTACGTTGTCGTTTTCCTCTTCGGCTGAGTTTCAGTTTGCAGCTGCTGAATCTGTTGCCTTATGGCTTCAGGCAAAAAGTGGCGGCGGGGCTCAAACGATGAAAATTATTTATGTTGTCGCCTTTAAACTGTGCTGGCTGGCACTGGTGTACTGGCAGTACCTGCTGATGTTGCCGGTATTATTGTATTGGGGTTTTGCCATGTTGCGGCTGCATCACAAAGCCAGGCTGGCAGTGCTGCTTCTCACCCTCTGTGGCGTGTTGCTGGATTCTGTGCTGGTGGCGAGCGGCTGGTTAAATTTTGCCGGCAATACTCTGTTGCCCATCTGGATGATGGTGCTCTGGGCTTGCTTTGCGCTAATGCTGGTACAGGTGCTTGCGGATTTGTTGCGTTATTGGTGGCTGGCCGCTTTGTTTGGTGCCGTTGGCGGGCCTCTGGCTTATTGGGGCGGTAGTGTGCTGGGAGGAGAGCTGTTGTATCAGCCTGTGCTGGAATTGTCGTTGTTGCTGGCGCTGTGCTGGTCGTTACTGATGGCGGTTTTTGTGCACTACCGGTTTTTATGGAGCAATCAACATGAAACTTTACGCTTTGATGCCAAAGCTGCCGGTCGTTAGTCTGCTGTTGGCCGCTGCACTTTGTTCAACTGTGACTGTTGCAAACAGCAATGACCACAGCGACAGCAGTTTTAAAATCATCGGCCAGGGTCAATACAGTTATTGGTTCTGGGATTTATATCAGGCCAGGTTATTTAGCAGTGACGGTCGTTTTGTCGATTATCAGCAAAGTGTGCCACTGAAACTGCAGCTGACCTATCAGCGCGATATTAAAAAGCAGGATTTTATTGATGCCACAATGCAGCAGTGGAAAATCCAGCAGGGCAAACTGGATAAAAAGCATAAAGTTTGGGCCGGTGAGCTGGGGACTTTATGGCGGGATGTCAGTAAAGGTGACACTCTGACTGCGGTGTTAAGACCGGACGGTTTGGTTGATTTTTATTTTAATAACAATCTGTTAGGGCGAACCAGTGATCCGGCTTTTGGCTCGGCTTTTTTTGATATCTGGTTGTCGGAAAAAACCACAGCACCAGAGCTTCGAAGCCAGTTATTGGCCTTAGGCCAGGATAACACTTCAGGTTAAATAGCCCCTGCTGAACAACCAAAGTCGCAGCAGATAAAGCCTGACAAAATAAAAAACCGGCAGTCGTATTACTGCCGGTTTTTTGTCAGCAAATTTAGTGCGAACCGGCTGCTGTTGTTTCTGCTTTGCCATTATTTGCCATTTGTGGGCTTACATAGTGGATCAGCTTACGGGCAATGTCAGTGTTGTCCTGAAAACCGGCAAAATCAGCTCTGTACTTGCCCCAGGCCAGTACAGGCACATCAATAGCTGTGTGCGCGCCGCTGGTCCAGCCGGTGCGTGAATAATGGTTGATATGCTGTTTCACCACTTTTGCCAGCGCTTTCAGTGCTTCGGCTTCAGTTTCCAGCTGGTCGGCAATAGTTTTACCGGCAATTTTGGCAAAACTGGCGGCTGCAGTGCTGCGGGCCTGTTGTAATTGCTTCAGTTCAGCATCGGTCAGCATCAAAGAAGTTTTCTCCAGCCACACTTTGTTCAGGTCGGTTTCTTTGGCTTGCACCAGTGCTTTGGCAATTTCAGGTGCGGTGTTTTTTACCTTTTTAATCACGTCTTTATTCCAGGCGTAATCACCTTCAGCGCCTAAAGATAAACCGCCGGTTTCATGATCGGCTGTGATCACCAGCAGGGTGTCAGGGTTGTTATCAACATAAGCTTTGGCCACGGCAATGGCTTTGGCAAAATCGTCCATTTCTGCCATGGCGCAGGCGATGTCATTGGCATGACCACACCAGTCAATCTGGCTGCCTTCAATCATCATAACAAAACCCTGCTCAGAATTTTGCAACAGTGATAGTGCTTTGGTCGTCATAGTGGCCAGCGGTTGTTTGACCGGATTATCCAGCGCGCTTGGCAAACCCACCTGGGCCAACAGCGCCAGTGCCGGCAATTTGTTCAGTTGCTCGAGTTGTTGCCAGTTGTCGGCATACTGAAAACCAGCTTGCTGAAATTCCTGCACCAGGTTGCGATCTTTACGGACAAAATACTGAGTACCACCACCAAACATTAAATCCGCCACCAGCTTGTTGCCGACTTTGTTATCGACATAATCGTCGGCGATTTCGTTGTAGTTTTTCCGGCTTTTGTTATGTGCCATAAAACTGGCTGGAGTAGCGTGGTTAATCTGAGAAGTTGAAATAATGGCGGTGTGTTTGCCCTGGCCTTTGGCAATTTCTAATAAAGTGGTCAGCGGCTGATGGCTATGATTAACCGAAATCGCACCATTATAACTTTTGATTTGGGTGGCAAGAGCTGTAGCACCGGCGGCTGAGTCTGTGACTATGGTGTCATCGTCCGGGTAAGTCGTGGCTACACCGACCCACAGTTCATCATAAATCGTCGATTCCACTTTTTTGGTGGCCGGATTGTCCTGGTAATAACGATAGGCCGATAAATAAGCCGGCCCCATACCGTCGCCAATCATATAAATAATGTTTTTTGGCGCAGCCTGCGCCAGTACCGGGCACATGGCAGCAAACAGGGCGGACAATACAACTTTTTTGATCATTTCGAAAATCCTGTAAACCCGGGCGGGCCCGGTAGCAATACATCAAATAAACAGCACAGCGCGCGATTCTAAGCCGTTGTGCTAAAAAGTACAGCCTTAACAGCCAGTGCAAGGTTTGACGGCAGTTTAATTGCGGCAGGTGACAGATTGATGATTTGTAAAAAAGCGCTCAGCACTGGCTTGCGCAACTTGGGCCGCTCGCTTATTGTGAAACGGCGGGCTGTGATGCAGCGATGTCCGGAGCTGCTCAGTTATGTTGCCATTTGTTGTAGCGTGCTGCCAGGCAGGAAGCAAAAAGCCTGAACTTATTCAGTTAAACTGGCTCTTACTTGTTGTTTTTGCTGTGTCATTCAGTCAGTTACAGGATGAAATGTAGTATGAAATTGTTATCAGCATCGTTATCTGTATTGTTCGGCAGTATGTTCGTGCTCGGCGGTTGTGCCAGTTATCCGGAGCCAGTCCGCGTCAGCGAAGGCACAACATTGATCAGTTATCAGGCCGCGACTCAGGGTGGGGTGCAACAAGGTAAAGCACGCTGGAGTGGTGTCATTGCCAAGGTGCAGAATAACGCCAACGATACCCGTCTTGAAGTGGTGTATTTCCCTTCCAACAGCTCAGGCCGACCCAAGGTTGCCGATAAAACCGATGGCCGTTTTGTTGCGTATATTCAGGGGTTTGTTGACCCTATGGTGTTCCAGCAAGGTAAATCCGTGACTGTGCTCGGCGCTTTAAGTCAGCCGGAAGCCGGTATGGTGGATCAATATCAGTATATTTATCCGGTGATCAAAGAAGCCAAAGTATATTTATGGCCAAAGCAGCAGGAAACCAGAGTCGATGTGATTGACCCCTGGCCAATGTGGCGCACACCTTATCCGTATTGGGGCTATGGCCCGGCGATCCGGATCAGAACAACAATTCCAACAGGTGAAAAACCAGCACAAGGGTCAGGTCATGTTGAAAATTCGCAACAAGGTTCGCAGCAGCGTTAAGTATTTTAGTCTGGTTGCATGCTGTGCAGCCTTTCACCTGACTGCTGCTAATACCGAAACGGTGCCGGTATCGGCACTGCAGCAGGTGGTGGACTCTGATTATCGCTCGGCAGATAACAAACATCGTGATCAATACCGTCATCCGGTGGAAACCCTGACTTTTTTTGGCATCAGGCCAGAGATGTCGGTGCTTGAAGTCTGGCCCGCCCGTGGCTGGTATACCGAAATTCTGGCACCTTACCTGAAAGATAAAGGTCAACTGACCATTGCAAACTTCCGTCAGAACGACGGCACCCTGGAAGACGAACGCAAAATTTTCTGGGCCAAACTAGCAAAAAAACTGGAACAAGACATCGACGAGCACCCTGAACATTTTGGCAAAGTCAAAAGTGCTGAATTTGATCCACCAGGCCTGATGCAACCCGGCCAAGTGAATCAATACGATATGGTGCTGAGTTTCAGAAACTCACATATCTGGAACGAAGAAGGTTATTTACTGGACGTATACCGCGCTTTGTTTGATGTACTCAAACCAGGCGGCACCCTGGGTATTGTTGAACACAGATCCAGCCGTCTATCAGAAATTTCCAGCCGCGCCGGTGAAGGTTATCTGGATGAATATTATGTGATTGCCGTGGCGCAACAGGCCGGTTTTGTGCTGGTTGACCGCTCAGAAATTAATGCCAACCCCAAAGACAGTAAAGATTATCCTAAAGGGGTGTATGCATTGCCACCGACACTGGCGATGGGCGCTTTGGACAAAAACAAATATCTGGCTATTGGTGAAAGCGACCGGATGACACTGAAATTTACCAAACCGCTGCAATAACACCTATGGTTGATGGTCAGCCTGAGGCTGTGAGTTTTCAGTTACGCCAGCTGCAATTAAAAGGCTGGCGATCGGGTGCCGAAGAGGCACCTTTATGCCTTTGTTTACATGGCTGGTTGGATAATGCCAACAGTTTTTTACCCTTAGCCCAGGCACTGCCTGAATTTCAGCTGTTGGCTATTGATTTGCCGGGGCATGGCCGCTCACAACACCGAAGCCCGGATGCTCACTATCATTTTCTTGATTGGGTGGACGATCTGTTGCAGCTGGTCAACCTGTTAGATGCCGGACCTTTGCATCTGATAGGGCATTCAATGGGTGGTATGATAGCCGGCGCTTTTGCCGCAGCTTTTCCGGAATATGTCAAAAGTCTGGTATTGATTGACAGTTTAGGCCTGGTGACAGCGCCAGAGCACAATACAACACAGCAGCTGCGTCAGGCCATATTGTCGCGGCAAAAACGGCTGGATAAACGCAAACCTTATTATCCAAGCCTGGAAGCGGCAGCCGGGGCCCGTTTACAACAAAGTGATTTTGCCATGGCGCAGGCTATGCTACTGGCCGAGCGTGGCACCGAACTCGTGGCCGCTGAAAAACAAGCCCCACGCTGGACCTGGTCGGCCGATTTACGTTTGCGCGAAGTGTCGGCTTACCGGTTTTCCAAAGCGCAGGCACTGCAGTTGATTACAGATATTCAACAGCCAACTCTGGCGATTTTGGCCAGCAATAGCATAGAGATGATGGCGCAGGCCAAACCGTTGTTTTTGCCTGTTTATCCACATTTGCAAGTGAAAGAACTTGCAGGCGGGCACCATCTGCATATGACAGAACCACAGGCGGTAGCGGCGCAGATCCGAGCTTTCCTGGCTGAAGAAAATGCTAGTTAATTTCTTTTAAATCAATGCTCTATATCTTGTTTATTCGGCCGGAGCAGCACAGAATGCAGCAGGCTAATTGTGCAACCGCAACAATTGTGGGATGATTGAGGATTAGAGTAAAAACTCAGAGTGCGTAGTGATTGTACAAACTTATGCGTTTAAGTTGCATAACACTGCGAAGCTTCCTATAAAAATAATTAGAACTGACGACGAGGAGAGGATGGTGGATAAAGTCTGGTTAAAGCGTTACCCCACCGGAGTGCCGGCCGAAATTGATGCCGATCACTACAGTTCATTGTTAGACATCTTCGAACAATCTATTGCCAGCTACAGCGACCGCACTGCTTATATTAATATGGGCAAGTCAATTACTTACGCTGAGCTGGACACCTTAAGTACCCACTTTGCCGCTTATCTGCAACAGGGTCTTGGCCTGAAAAAAGGTGACGCTGTTGCCATTATGATGCCAAATTTGCTGCAGTATCCGGTTGCTTTATTAGGGGTGTTGCGCGCGGGTTGTACCGTGGTTAATGTGAACCCGCTGTACACGCCGCGTGAACTGCAACACCAGCTGAACGACTCCCAGGCCAAAGCCATTGTGATTGTTGAAAACTTCGCCCATACCCTGGCCGACGTGATCAACCAGGTGAAGCTTGATCATGTGATTCTGACCAAAATGGGTGACATGCTGGGTTTTATCAAAGGCAACATCGTCAATTTTGTGGTGAAACACGTTAAAAAGATGATCCCTGCTTATCAGCTGCCACAGCTGAAAACCTTTAACAACGCGTTAAAACAAGGCGCGCAGCTGAAATACCAAAAGCCGGTGGTGACAGGTGCAGATCTGGCGTTCTTGCAATACACAGGCGGTACAACAGGTGTGTCCAAAGGCGCTATGCTGACCCATCGTAATATGGTGGCGAACCTGGAACAGGTGGCTGGTTGTATCGGGCCTATTCTGGCGCCTGGTAAAGAGTTTATTGTAACAGCGCTGCCGCTTTATCATATTTTTGCGTTAACAGCCAACTGCCTGACTTTTATGAAATACGGCGGTACCAATCTGCTTATTACCAACCCGCGTGATATGCCCGGTTTTGTCAAAGAGCTTGGCAAATACCCATTTACTGCCATTACCGGCGTGAACACTTTGTTTAATGGTTTATTAAACTGCCCGGGTTTTGCCGACCTTGACTTTAGCAAGCTGAAGTTGTCGTTAGGTGGGGGTATGGCAGTACAAAAACCTGTGGCTGAGCGCTGGCAAAAAGTGACTCATAGCCGTCTGGTGGAAGGTTATGGTTTAACTGAATGTGCGCCGCTGGTGACCGTTAGCCCCTTTGATTTGGATGGTTTTAACGGCAGCATCGGTTTGCCGGCACCTTCAACCCATATCAAACTGATTGATGATAACGGCAATGAAGTGGCTCCTGGTGAAGCCGGTGAAATGCTGGTGCAGGGCCCGCAGGTGATGTTGGGGTATTTAAACCGGCCGGAAGAAACCGACAAGGTGCTCAAAGACGGCTGGTTGTACACAGGCGACATTGCCCGGATGGACGAACAAGGTTTCTTTTATATTGTTGATCGCAAAAAAGACATGATTTTAGTCTCAGGGTTTAATGTGTATCCAAACGAGATTGAAGAAGTGGTCGCGATGAACGAAAAAGTGCTGGAAGTGGCCGCTGTGGGTATTCCAAACGAAGCAACAGGCGAAGCGGTGAAGATTTTTGTGGTGAAAAAAGACCAGTCTTTAACCGATCAGGAGCTGATCGCACACTGTAAAGAGCGTTTAACGGGCTATAAAGTACCGAAGCTGGTAGAATTTCGCACAGAGTTGCCCAAAACCAACGTGGGCAAAATTTTACGCCGTGAGCTTAAAGGCCAATAACAGTCTTTGTGACTCCATAAAAAACCGGCGTTTTGCCGGTTTTTTTATTTGTTTTTCAGGCTGTGCTATCCAAAGTTGTAGTGCCGGTTTTTATGTCCGGTGTAGTTGGCTCAGACCAGTTGTTTGAAATCTGTTGTTTGATATTTGTTGTCTGGCATTTGCCGTCTGGAGTTTTGCATGTCGTACCGCATCATCACTGAAAATCAGCAGCTGGCTGAATTTTGTGCCAAAGCACAGTTGTCCGATTGTCTGGCGGTCGACACTGAGTTTGTCCGCACCAATACCTTGCAGCCGAAGCTGGGGTTGATTCAGCTGTATGCAGGTGATGAAGTGGTGTTGGTCGACCCGCTTTGTATCAGCGACTGGCAACCGCTGGATGCACTGCTGCGCGCACCAACAGTGCTAAAAATGCTGCATTCCTGCAACGAAGATTTAGAAGCTTTTGCCTCCATCGGTTTAGTTGAGATCCGGCCTTTATTCGACACCCAGTTGGCGGCTGAGCTCGCCGGCATGGGCGCCAGTTTAGGTTATGGCAAAATGGTGGAGCAGCTGAGCGGGCGGGTACTGGATAAAAGTGAATCCCGCACTGACTGGCTGGCCCGGCCTTTAGCCAGCACTCAGCTTGAATATGCCGCCAATGATGTGTTGTATCTCTGGCCGCTGAAAGATTTACTCATCAGTAAGTTACCCAGGCCGGAATTATTTGATTTATTGCTGGCCGAAGGCGAGCAGATGATCAGCCGGCGTTTTTTTGTGTTGCCACCCGAGCTGAAATATCTGGAGCTGAAAAACAGCTGGCAGTGTCAGCCACGGGAGCTGGCGGTGCTGAAACTGTTGTGTGCCTGGCGGCAAACTTATGCCGAACAAAAAGATATGGCGCTGGGCCTGGTGCTTAAAGATGCTCTGCTGTACGAACTGGCCAGACGCCGCCCCACCACCATGGAAGCGTTGGCGCAGGTGCCGGATTTACACCCACGTGAACTCAGACGCCATGGCCAGCAGATTTTAAATCTGGTCAGTGCCGCCAAAGCGCTAAGTCCGCAGCAATGTCCGCAGACTTTTTATCATCAGGATAGCTTTCCGGGTTTTAAACAACTGCAGCAGGATTTGACCGATGCGGTGCAACAAGCGGCCAAGGCGGCTGATATTCCGGCGGCTTTTTTAAGTGTCAAACGTCAGCTGAATGAATATCTGAACTGGTGTTGGCGGGTTACCGACGAAGAGCGGTTGTTGCTGCCACAACCTGAATATTTGCGCGGCTGGCGTCGCAGCTTGCTGCTGCCTTATCTGCCACAACCTGTGCATGTGCAGGCGATCATTGCCGCACAATAAGCAAAAAGGCCTGAGCCTTTGCGCCAATCACAGCTGATCCAAAAGCAAAAAAGCCGCGTATTACCGCGGCTTTTTTCATCAGGATCAGCGCTTTTTTTCGACGTTTTTGTTCTATTTTTGTCCGTTGTTGTCTCTGATCCTGCATTTTGCTGCCGGCGTAACAACTTCGCTTATTTCAAAGTGGAGAACTAAAATGCAATGGATGAAAAAGTTAGTCTGTGTGGTATTTGCTGCCGGTGCACTCAGCGCCTGTAACAGTGATAACGACCCGGCTCCTGTGGTGACCCCGCCGCCGGTGAAACAAAGCAGTATTAAGCTGGTGCATGCGGTCAGTGACGCACCTGCGGTTAGTATCGATGGTGGCCAGTTATTGCAGGTCGCCAAACTGGATTATGCTCAGAGCACCAATCTGGTGAGTTTGCCGGAAGGCAGTTACAACCTGGGGGTTGATGCTTTGTTGCCACAAAACGGCAAAGCCAGGGTGATCAACGCTCAGGGTGTGATGTTGTCGGCCGATAACAGCTACACTGTGTTTGCGATAGGCTCTGCTGCCGCCAGCACTGTTGCGCCGCTGGTGGTGGCCACTCCGGTTGCTGCTGTGGCAACAGGGAATGTCAGAGTGCGGGTAGTTCATGCCGCGGCCAGTGCGCCTATGGTGGATGTTCACGTGACGGCGCCCGGTGCTGCGTTAAGTTCGGGCACTGTTGCCGCCACATTGGATTTTCGTCAGTTTACAGCACCGCTGACGCTGAACGCAGGCAATTATCAGGTGCGGATCACCTTACCTGCCAAACCAGACACAGTGGTGTTTGATTCAGGCACTGTGGCCCTTACTTCCGGTGCTGATGTCATTATCGCTGCCATTAACAACAGATTTGCCGGCCCATCCCCAGTGTCTTTGCTGGCGGTTAATGCCAATGGCACCTATGCCGATATTAAAGATGCCAACAGCACCGCAGATGTCCGGGTGGTGCATGCAGTGTCTGATGCACCGGCGGTGGACCTGTTATTGAACAACACAAAAGCCATTCCAAACCTGGCTTTCCCGAATTTTACCGGTTACGCCAATCTGACCCCAGGTAACTACAACGTGAAAGTTGCGGCAGCGGCCGACAATTCTGTGGTGGTGATTAACGCCGACCTGAATTTGACCTCTGGTAGTTTTGCGACTGTGTTGGCTACCGGCTCACTGGGGCAGGGCAGTATCACACCACTGGTACTGGCAGATAATCCAAGACGTATTGCCACTGAAGCCCAGATCAGGCTGGTGCATGCTTCTACTCTGGCTGGCAATGTCGATATTTATGTGACAGCAAGCTCAGATATCAGCAGCGCCACTCCTGCTTTTGCCAATGTGCCTTTTAAAGCCCAAACCGGTTATGTGTCGCTGTTGCCTGGCAATTATGTGGTGACAGTAACACCGGCCGGCAGTAAAACTGCGGCCATTGGTCCACTGGCGTTAACACTTGCCGGTAATAAAATTTATACTGCAGTGGCCCGCGACAGTGTGAACCGCACCGCGCCTCTTGGCCTGATTTTGCTGGATGACTTTAATTAAGTAATTTTTAAATAAAAAAGGCCGCATAGCGGCCTTTTTTATTTGGTTTTTCCGGTTTAACGTTTTTCTTCCGGGAAAGTGACGTTTAATTCCAGAACCGACAGTTCATCAGAGCTCTTTTCTAAAGTCACAGAAACCTGATCATCGGCAATATCCACATATTTGCGGATCACTTCCAGAATATCGCGTTCAAGCTGCGGCAAATAATCCGGGCTGGTGCGACGGCGTCTTTCATGCGCAACGATGATCTGCAACCGCTCCTTAGCAGTCGATGCGGTGTTTTTCTTGGAGGAGCGGAAATAGTCGAGCAGCGACATAAGTTAGCCTCCGAAAATCCGTTTGAGTAAGCCTTTTTTCTCCACATTTAAAAAGCGGAACGGCACTTCTTCACCCAATAAACGGGCAACTGTGTCTAAATACGCCTGACCTGCGTCACTTTCGGTATCCAGGATCACAGGTTGGCCTGAGTTTGACGCATTCAGGACGGCCTGAGATTCAGGGATCACACCCAGCAGTTTGATCGCCAGAATTTCATTGACGTCTTCCACACTCAGCATCTCGCCTTTGACAACACGCTCAGGGTTGTAGCGGGTTAACAATAAATGTTCTTTAATGCCCGGCAATCCCTGTTCAGCACGGCGCGACTTGCTGGATAACATGCCCAGGATACGGTCAGAGTCACGCACTGATGATACTTCAGGGTTGGTGACGACTATGGCTTCGTCGGCAAAATACAATGCCATCATGGCACCTGATTCAATACCGGCAGGTGAGTCGCAGATAATAAAATCAAATTCTTCTGACAGCTCGTTCAGCACGCGCTCTACGCCTTCTTTATATAAAGCGTCTTTATCACGGGTTTGTGAGGCCGGCAGAATATAAAGATTGTCCAGACGTTTATCACGGATCAGTGCTTGTTTTAAATTTGCTTCATTGTTGATCACATTAACAAAGTCATACACCACACGACGCTCGCAACCCATGATCAGGTCAAGGTTACGCAAGCCGATATCAAAATCGACAATGACGGTTTTGTGGCCTTTTAATGCCAGGCCAGTACCAATAGCGGCACTGGAGGTGGTCTTACCAACACCACCTTTACCTGAAGTCACAACTATGATTTTTGCCATAGCACACAATCCTTAGAATAATTCTGCTAATACTAATTGACCGTCCTGCAAGCTGATACAAGCCGACTTGCCCCAAAATTCGCCTTGCAGGCTTTCACTTAACCAATAGTTACCGGCAATCGAGATTAACTCGGGTTGCATATTGTAACAATAGATCTTTTTACTGCTGTCCCCGCTGGCGCCTGCAATAGCTTTACCACGCAAAGAACCGTAAATATGGATATTGCCATCGGCAATGACTTCTGCACCGGCGCCGACTGTACCTTTGATAATTAAATCTGCGCCTTTGACATAAATTTGCTGGCCTGAGCGGATGTTTTGCTCAATCAGTTTGTTTTCGACCGGCGCTACCGGCGCAGGCGCTGGCGCCGGCGCTGCAGCCACAGTTTTTGCCGGTTCTGCTTTGGTATTTTTACTCAGCTGCAAAGCGGCAAGACCGGCCTGATGGGCGGCTTTTTTCAGCTCGCTACTGGCACCACAAACCCCGACCAACACCAGCTGCAGTTCGATAAACAACTGTTTAATGGCAATAAAATCGGGGATCTGTTTGGCGTTTTCTACATTGATCACCACAGGTGCCTGCAGAAAAAAACCAGGTGCCTGCGCCAGTTTTTGCTGCAATTGGCTACGCAGCGCTGCAACGCTGAAATCCTGACAATATAAAACTGATAAAGGAAACAAACTTCCTTTTAACTCAAATGAGTGATCCGACATAACAACCGCGAGTGCAAAATGAATGATTAGGTTTATTTTTATCTTTCCTGCGCGCCTTGCCTTGGTTCAAAACGGTCTTTTTGACCAGTTCTGTAAGCTGTGGCAACGGTTCGCAAGCTAAGCGCTTCATGGTATAGTCTGCGCCAGTGTTAGGCAAGTTACCCAGAGTAGATTTTGTGCCATGTTGACCGTCATTTATAAAAGCCCGCGTAAAGAACAAACCTATTTATATCTGCTCAAAAGAGATGACTTCAGTAGTGTACCCAAAGCATTGCTGGAAACCTTTGGTAAACCTCAGCTGGTGACAGTGCTGGATTTAACTAAACGCAGCCATTTAGCAGGTGCCGATCTGGAGAAAGTGAAAACTATGCTGAATGAGCAGGGTTTTTATCTGCAGTTGCCACCACCGCCGGAAGATTTATTGGCCGAGCATAAAGACTGGTTAGCAAAAAAATAAGGAAGTTTGATTTGTTTCGATTTGTATTGATGGCCTCTCTGGCCTTGTCGGGTGCCGCCTGCAGCAGCAAGGCATCTGATCAGCAAGCGGCCGCCGCTTCGGCAACTAACTTGGCAACTACGCCAGCCAGTACCTCAACCAGTACGGCTAAAAGTACAGTAAAAACACAGCCAGAGGCCCAGGCAAAACCACAAGAGGAAAAAACCGCCAAAGGTTTTGCCCTGTACAGCAAAACTCTGAAAAAAGAAGCTTTGGCGCGTGGTTATGACAAAAAGCTGGTGGAGCAGGTATTTGCCAGCCTGACCTTTCACGCCAAAGTGGTGGTTGCTGACAAAGGTCAGCCGGAATTTGTAGAAACTTTAGATACTTATTTGCCAAAACGGGTGAATAAACAGCGTATTGATATGGCTGTGAAGATGTATCAGACCCATCAGGCCGAATTAAAACAGGTGGAGCAAAAATACGGTGTGCCGGCCCGTTTTGTGGTGGCGCTGTGGGGGCTGGAAAGTGCCTTTGGCCGTATTACCGGCAATTATTCAGTGCCATCGGCACTGGCAACGCTGGCTTATGAAGGCAGACGGGAAGCCTTTTTTAAAGAAGAGTTTTTTTTAGCGCTGGATATTTTGGCGCAGGGGCATATCAGCCTGACGGAGATGAAAGGCTCCTGGGCCGGCGCTATGGGCCATACCCAGTTTATGCCAAGCTCATTTATGAAATATGCGCAGGACGGTGATGGTGACGGGCATAAAGATATCTGGACTAACAGATCTGATGCTTTTGCCTCTATCGCCAATTATTTAAAAACCGAAGGCTGGCAGCAAGGGGTGACCTGGGGCCGGCAGGTGAAGTTACCGCCAAACTTCGATTTTAGTCTGGTGATCCCAAAAGGCAGTAAAGACCGTGCCCAGTGGCTGCAGTGGTGGGCACAATCAGAGCGACCGCTCAGCGAGTGGCGCAAATTGGGGCTGACCAATATCGACGGCACTGCCTTGCCAGGGCGCGATTTAAAAGCAGCACTGGTGATGCCGGACGATAAAGAGGGCCGGGCTTATCTGGCCTATCACAATTATCAGACGCTGATGCACTGGAACCGCTCTTATTATTTTGTCAGCAGTGTTGGTTATCTGGCCGATGAAATCAGCCGGGCCAACAGCAATACAAAAACTGCAACCACAGCAAAAAAACGGGGATAGCATGAGTTATCAACATTTGGACTGGCAGGGGAAAGTCATCCATTTGCCTAAAGGCAAAGTGGTGTGTATCGGGCAAAATTACCTGGATCATATCCAGGAAATGCAAAGTAAAACTGCACCTGAGGCGTTGTTTTTTATCAAACCGGTTACAGCCTTGTGCCCGTTAGCGGCTGAATTTGCCATTCCAACCCAACATGGTGCTGTACACAACGAAACCGAAATTGCGGTATTGATCGGCAAAAAACTCAGCAAAGCCAGTGAAGATGAAGTGATGGATGCTGTCTGGGGTTATAGTCTGGCGCTTGATTTAACGCTGCGCGACGTGCAGGCAAAATTAAAACAGCTGGGGCGGCCCTGGGAGATAGCCAAAGGTTTTGACGGTGCCTGCCCGCTGGGTGCTTTTGTGCCTGCTGAGGTTATTCAGTCGCCGCAGCAGCTGCAATTTTCCCTTTATGTGAATGGCGAGCCGCGCCAGCAAGGGGATGCCAGTTTGATGATCCGGGGGATTAGCCGAATGCTTAGTGAAATGAGCCAGTGGTTCAGTCTGGAACCAGGTGATGTGGTACTGACCGGCACTCCGGCCGGTGTTGGCCCTTTAACACCAGGTGATAAGCTGCAATTAAGCCTGCAAAGCGGCAGCAGAGTGCTGCTGGACGTTCAGACCAGTGTCAGCAGCCAGCTTTAATATGTTGCCTTTGGGCACACAGGAATAAAAATGACGTTACAAGATAAGTTCTGGGAAACCAAAACGCTGGAAGAAATGACAACTGCCGAATGGGAAGCCGTCTGTGATGGCTGCGCCAAATGTTGTCTGAACAAATTTATTCATGAAGAAGATGAAAGTCTGGAAGGGCCAACCGACTACATCATGCCGGAAGAAACAGTGTATTTTACCAATATTGCCTGTCAGTACCTGAACAGCAATAAGTGTGAATGCAGCTGTTATGACAACCGCACTGTGCTGGTGCCGGACTGTGTGAAACTAACCAAAGAAAATTTAAAAGATATCTTTTTTATGCCAACCAGCTGCAGTTACCGCCGTTTGCAGGAAGGCCGAGGTTTACCAAGCTGGCATCCTTTGCTTAATAACGGCAAAAAAAGTCTGATGCATAAAAAACAGATGTCGGTGCGCAACAAAACCATTTCTGAAGCAGCGGTCAGGCTGGAAGATTTTGAAGATCATATCGTCAGCTGGCCGCTGAACGATTTAGATTAAGCTGCACACAGAAGGAAATTTGCAGGTGAACTGGTTAGCCGAATACAAAGAATTATTGGCTTTTAGCCCGGCCATAGCGCAAATCATTATCAGCAGCATAGTGCTGCTGTTTTATGCGGTATTAAGCCGCCGTATTGCGCCTTTTATTTACCGTACTATCGCCGCCACTATGCTCAAAGAGGAAATGAACCGCCGCGCTATGGTGGTGTTTCATATCCTGTTGTTTTTATTGCTGGTGGTGGTGCTGAGTATCGTCTGGGGCATCGATATTAAAGGCCTGTTGGTACTGGCTTCCTCGATGATTGCCGTGGTCGGTGTGGCTTTATTTGCCGCCTGGAGTTTACTCAGCAATATCACTGCTTTTTTTATTTTGCTCGGGCAAAGCAGTTTTGCCCAGGGCGCGACTGTGCGGGTCATTGACGGCAGCAATCATATTGAAGGCACCATAGTCGAAGTGAATTTATTTAGTACTGTGCTGCGCACTAAAGACGGTGAGCTGGTGGTGTATCCGAATAACCTTATTGTGTCGCGCCCTGTGGTGGTGAAATCGGATGGTCATGGTAACAGTTTAAAATCGCCGGGTATTTCACAGCTGGAGCGCTGGAAAAAACGCCGCCAGGCGCAAAAAGGCCATTTACCACATAAAGCTTAGGCAGAGTTGCTGAAAAAAAACGGCGTCCAAAGACGCCGTTTTTTATCTGAGTAAAGCTGTGATGCAGTGTTAGCGCGGATAATGACTGGTTTTAAAGCGGTCTACCCAAAGTGCAGTGGCACCACAGACCGCGACCGGCATTACCAGTAAATTTAAAAACGGCACCATGCTGGCCACCGCCACTGTAATGCCAAAACCATAACTGCCGCTTAAGTCAGCACGCAACTGCTGGCGCATAGTGTCAAAAGGCACTTTGTGGTTGTCGTAAGCATAATCACAATACTGAATCGCCATCATCCAGGCGGTAAACAAAAACCACATCAGCTGACCCACCAGCGGAATAAAGAAAAACGCCAGTAAAAAAATCACCGCTCTTGGCAGGCAATACACAAACTTGGTCCACTCCCTTGCCAGCATGCGTGGTACATCTTTTAAAAAGGCGGTAAAACCCTGTTCCGGCAAGGCCTGGCCTGTCAGATGCTGTTCTACTTTTTCACTGAGCAGCGCATTAAAAGGTGCGGCAATAAAGTTGGCGACCATGGTAAAGCTAAAAGCCAGGGTCAACACTGTACTCAGCACCAATAAAGGCCAAATGACATAAGATAAAAAAGATAAAAACTCAGGCACAAAACCCATCAGGTAATCGACCCAACCCTGCACCTGCTGCAAAAGGAAAAAAAACGCCACTGCAAATAACAGCAGGTTAATGGTGAGTGGAATCAGCACAAAACGGCGTAAGCCTTTGGTGCTTAATAACCCAAGACCCTGAAAAAAATAATGCATATCAACTCCCTACAACCTATGGCGGTATCGCAGCGTTTTTATCGCGACAGCGCGATACCCATTTTGCCCAAAGCAGCAGTGCATCTGCCCAATTGCGGCTAGCTTAGAAGGCAAAGCCCTTTGCGGCAATAGTTTTACCGTGACACCCCAAAGTCATTTTGTTACATTCTGTAAGTGCAATAAGGCCGATAATAACGAAAGCATGCGTCTTAAACAGATCAAACTCGCCGGTTTTAAGTCTTTTGTTGACCCCACTCAGGTGCCATTTCCAGCGGCCATGACCTGTGTGGTGGGGCCAAATGGCTGTGGTAAATCCAATGTGATAGATGCAGTACGCTGGGTGCTGGGCGAAAGCTCGGCCAAAAATCTGCGTGGCGACGCTATGACAGACGTTATTTTTAACGGTTCAACCCAGCGCAAACCTGTGTCACAAGCCTCTGTCGAGCTGGTGTTTGAAAATACCCAGGGCAAGTTGCAGGGCAGCCTGGCGGATCGCAGTGAAATTTCACTGAAACGCCTGGTAACCCGTGACGCCCAGTCGCATTATTTTCTCAACGGCAGCAAATGCCGCCGCCGTGACATCACCGATATCTTTTTAGGCACAGGCCTTGGCCCACGCAGTTATGCCATTATTGAACAAGGCATGATTTCCAAACTGATTGAGTCGCGCCCGCAAGAGCTCAGAGTATTTATTGAAGAAGCGGCCGGTATTTCCAAATATAAAGAAAGGCGCCGCGAGACCGAAACCCGCATTAAACACACCCGCGATAACCTCGACCGCCTGGCGGATGTGCGTGAAGAGCTTGGCAAAAACCTCGATAAACTGCGCCGCCAGGCTGCTACCGCTGAGCGCTACAAAGAGTTAAAAGCTACTGAACGGCGTTATAAAGCCGAGCTGACCTGCTTAAAATGGCTGTTTTATAACAATCAGTTGCAGCAGGCAGAACAACAACTGGCCGCGCTTGAGCTGGACTTATTGCAGTTTGAAACCCAGGGCAGTGGCAGCTTTTTAAAGCTGACCGAACTCAAAGCTGAGCTGGATGAAGTGCGCCAGCAACTGGATGGCCGTCAGCAGCAGTATTATCAGCTTGGGGTGAATATCAGCGCCCTTGAGCAACAGCTGCTGCATCAGCGCCAGCGCCGGCAAAGTTTGCAGGATGAAAAACGCAGTCTGGCGTTAAATTTACAGCACGGGCTGGATCAAATTCTTGAAGAAGAGGCGCAGCTTGAAGCTTTGCAGCAGCAATTGCTGGAGCAGCAACCTGACACTGAGCTGGTGGCGCAGCAGTTGGAGGAAGTGACAGCACAGTTATTGTTGCTGGAGCAGCAGCAACAGGATCAGCAGCAGGCACAGCTGAGCGCGCAGCAACAGCAATTTCAGTGGCAGCAAAAGTTAAAACAACTGGAACTACAGGCCGAACATAAAAAACTGTTGTTACAACAAAACAGCGGACGTCAGCAAAAAATCACAGCGCAGTATCAGGCACTGGTGGCGCAGGATCTGGCCGGCGAGCTTCAGCAACACAGCGAAGCGCTGGCCAATAGCGAGCAGCAGCTGTTGCTGGTGACGGCAGAGCTAAAAATCTTAAGTAGCGATCTTGAGGCGCAGCAACAGCAAAAAGTGCAGCTGCAACTGCAAGCACAAAAAATTGCCCAGCAGCAACAACAGCTTAGCAGCAGCTTGGCTGGGCTTGAAAAAGAACAACAAAAACTGTTGCTGCAGCAACCGTTATTACCCCAGTTACAGGTGGCCGACGGTTGGTCCGTTGCCGTGGCTGTGGCTTTGTCAGCGCTGAATTTTAGTGAAATTACCCAAGGCCATCAGCACGACGCGGCCGGCCATTATCTGTTTGCACAACAACCTCAGCAGGCAGCATCAGAGACAGCTGCAGCAAGCCTGGCCTCTAAGGTGTCAGGTGATGTATTGCCGGCGTATTTTGCCCATATTCTGCTGGCCGCCGATGACCAAAGTGCGCTTGCCATGCTGCCGCATCTTTTACCTTATCAGTCGGTGATGCTGCAAAATGGCCATTGGTATGGCCCGAACTGGCGTATTGTTGCCGGTAAAAATGAACAGGACAACCCACAGGCACTGGCGGAGCGGGCTGCACAACTTCAGGCTGAACTCGCTGATGCAAAGCAGCAACAGGCTGAAGTAGAACTTGAGCAGCAGCAACTGCAGCAACAGCTACAGCGGCAGGAAGAACAACTCCGCCAGCAGCAGGGCAGGGCAGAAGAACTGAAAACCGCAGTTTCAGAGCATCAGACCAAACTGTTATTGTGCCGGCAACAGCAGCAACAACAGCAGCAGCAACTGCAGCAGCTGCAACAAGAACTTGAACAACTAGTGCAATCAGAGCAACAGGATCTGGCAAGCCTTGAGCTGTGGCAACAGCAACAGCTCGAAGTGCAGGCTGAGCTCGAGGCACATCAGGCGCTGGCGCAAGACTCTCAGGCCGCGCTGATGCAGGCGCAACAACAGCTGCAACAATGGCGTACCCGTCAGCAACAGCTGAGTCAACAGCAACAGCAACAGGCGCTGAATCAGGTGAGCCTGGAGCGGCAACTGGAAGCGGCTCGCACCCATTTAGCCCGCAGTCAGCAACAGCAGCAGCAACTTGCTGACAAACTACAGCTGTTAACGGCGCAGCTGGATTTACTGGACGAGCCGGATGGCGAAGATCAGGAGCAGTTGCAGGCCTGGTTGTTACAGCGTGATGAACTTGCTGCCGAAAAATTACAACTGCAAAACCAGCAGTCGGCGCTTGAGCAACAGCTGCGCGAGCTGGAACAGGGCCAACATGGGTTGCAACAAATTCTTGCTGCTAAACAAAAACAAATTGAAAGCGCTAGGCTTGATGCTGAAGGTTTCAGGGTTCGCGCCAACAATATGCTGGAGCTGTTAACAGAGCAAAAAGTAAATTTCCGTGAGCTGCAACAAAACCTGCCGGCCGATGCAACAGAAGCGGTGTGGCAACAACAGCTGGATAAAACCACTGAAGCATTAAACCGGCTGGGCCCCATAAACCTGGCGGCTATTGATGAATTTGCCCAGCAGGATGAACGTAAACAATATCTGGATGCCCAACATCAGGATTTAGTCAGTGCACTGGACACGCTGGAAACGGCGATCCGCAAAATTGATCGCGAAACCCGGCAAAAATTTAAAGACACTTATGAGCAGGTGAACTCGGGTTTACAAACATTGTTTCCGAAAGTTTTTGGCGGCGGCAGTGCTTACCTTGAGTTAACAGATGAAGATTTATTGGAAACAGGGGTGAGTATTATGGCCAGACCCCCTGGTAAAAAAAACAGTACTATTCATTTATTATCAGGTGGAGAAAAAGCCTTAACCGCTTTATCATTGGTGTTCTCAATTTTCCGACTGAATCCGGCGCCATTTTGCATGCTGGACGAGGTTGATGCTCCGTTGGACGACGCTAATGTAGGGCGTTTTTGTAATTTAGTCCGGGAGATGTCTGAAACGGTGCAATTTATTTATATCAGTCACAATAAAATTGCGATGGAAATGGCTGCACAGCTGATGGGGGTGACCATGCAGGAACCCGGCGTATCACGTGTAGTGGCAGTAGATGTGGAAGATGCCATGAAAATGGCTCAAGCCTGACAGAACAAAAAGGTAAAAATGATGGCTGAAGAATTTCGTTATGCGTTAATTGTTGCAGGTGTATTAGGAATGGCAGCGCTGGTGATCCATGGTTTATGGAGTAACCGCAAACAAAACCACGAAGCAAAAAGCCGCTTTTTTGATGAAGAAAAACATACCGAAGTGGCCGAAGGTTTTGATGAGTTTGGTGTCGGTAAAAAACGTAAACTGGCACCGGGCGAAAAACCACAACCAAAACCTGAAATTGTTAAAGCGCCGCGCAGCGACCGTCTGCGTGAGCCGGTGAAAAAAATCCGTCGTCAGGAAGCTGAACTCAGTGCAGCAGAGCGCTCAGAGCCGTCAATGTCCTTTAGCGCTGGCGCAGATGATGAACAACAGGTTGCTTATCAGGCGGATGAGCAGGTGCAACAGGCTGAGCCAGTTGCCAACGAAGTATTAATTTTGTATGTGCTGATGCCGGAAGGGCAGGATATTAACGGCGCTATGCTGTTGCCAAGCCTGCTGACTTTAGGTTTTAAATACGGTGAAATGAACATTTTCCACCGCCATCAGGACAGCGCAGGCTCAGGTGAGGTGTTATTTAGCCTGGCCAATATGTTTAATCCCGGCACCTTTGATTTGGAAGAAATGGACAAGCTGCAAACCCGTGGTTTAAGCCTGTTTATGACCTTACCAGGACCAGGTGAAGCCTTGCAGAACTTTAACCTGATGCACAATGCCGCAAAAAAACTGGCGGAAGAATTTGGTGGTCAGGTACTGGACGGTCAACGCAGCATGCTCACAGTACAAACTGTACGGCATTATGTGGAGCGTATCCGCGAGTTTCAACGCCAGCAGCTGCTGCGGGGTTAACAGTTCCACAGCTGCAGGGTAAAAAAAACCGCCGTAAGGCGGTTTTTTTATTGTGCTGAGTGGCATCTGCTTGTCATGCTGATATCACAAAATTGTCACGCAAATATCCGGTGCTTTTAACGGTCTTTTCTAGGCTTGGTGCGCTATCAACCGATAGTGATTTTTATAAAAACACCAGGAACAGTTATGAAAAGTTTAATGTTATTGCCTCTGGGCTTATTGGTTTTACCCGCTTTGGCTGATCCGGTCTGGATCACGCTGGATCCGGCCACCGCGGCACATTTAAAAAATGCTCCTTACAGTCTGCACCCAAGAGAAAATCTGCAGTTATTGCAAAACCAGCAACTTCTGCAGCAGACCGCAGGGGCAGTGCGCCTGCCGGTGCTGGCACAAATTCAGGAAGAGGATATTGCGGCGCTCAGCAGCCAAATTCACCGTGAATTACACCGTTGTGGTGGTTTTATTGCCCATAACAGCCTGGCAGAAGCGATGGCGGCTGTGGCCAATCCGGTGTCGCTGGCCACTTTTAACGCACCGCCGCTCAGTCAGGGGACTCTGGTGAACGCCAGTTTGCCGCTACTGAATAACGCCAGCATTGCCCAGACCATCGCTGATTTATCGGCTTTTACCAACAGGTATTACAACACTACTGTCGGCAAAAATGCCGCTGACTGGATAGCCAGCCAGTGGAGTAGCCTGGGTTCGGGTTTAAGCTGGGTCAGTGTTAGCCGCGTTAGTCACAGTGGTTACAATCAGCAGTCGGTGTTATTAACCATGACCGGCAGTGAAAGACCCAATGAAATTGTGGTGCTGGGCGGCCATCTGGATTCCATCAATCAAAGTGGCACCACTGAAAGTACCAGAGCGCCTGGTGCAGATGATGATGCTTCCGGTATTGCCACCCTGACCGATATTATCCGGGTGATGGCCAGTCAGGGTCTGCGGCCCAAGCGCACTATTAAGTTTTATGGTTATGCCGCTGAGGAAGTGGGGCTTAGAGGCAGTAAAGATATTGCCAATGCAGCCGCAAGCGCAGGGCACAATATAGTGGCTGCTTTGCAGCTCGATATGACCAACTACAAAGGCAGCGCTGAAGATATAGTGTTGATCACCGACTATACCAATGCGTCATTAAACAGTTACTTACGTACTTTAATCAGCACTTATCAGCCGACATTACAACAAGCCAATGATGTGTGTGGTTATGGCTGCTCCGACCATGCTTCATGGCACAATGCCGGTTTTGCTGCCGCTATGCCGTTTGAAGCCCGTTTTAACGGCTCCAACCCCCGTATTCACACCACAAACGACACCCTGGCCAATTCAGACTCCAGCGCTTTACATGCACTGAAGTTTGCCAAGCTGGGGTTGTCTTTTGCGCTGGAGCTGGGTAATGCCGGCAGCAGTACACCACCACCTGGCAACAGCGGTCAATGGACCAATCTTGCGGCAAGCTCAGGCCAGTGGATTTATAAAACTGTGACAGTGCCGGCAGGTGCTACGTCGCTGCTGGTCAATAGCAGCGGTGGCACAGGGGATGCCGACTTATATCTGCGCTTTGGCAGCAACCCAACCACCAGCAGTTATCAGTGCCGGCCTTATAAAAACGGTAATACCGAAAGTTGCAGTATCAGCAATCCACAGGCCGGCAGCTGGTATATTGGCCTGAGGGCTTACAGCAGCTTCAGTGGGGTCACTTTAAGCTGGCAGCAAAACTAATCTGGTTGCGCCAAAGGGGCTATGCCCCTTTTAATCAGGGGAGCTCACTGCTCATTTTTACCTGGGGGGCTCTGCCCCTTTTGGCAGCATCTTTGTTATTGAAAGGGCCAGGCTGACTCCTTTTGAGTTCACAATGCCAGCGCCCGTTATTATTTGTACAGTTGAGTTGTACACAGACAATGCAGCAGCTTTTGCCTCTTGCACTCAGCCTAACTAGCCCCCATGCTATAGCCCATCAAAAAAAGCCCGACCTTGTGAATGTGATGACTCAGATAAATTCTTCCGATGCGGCCAAAGTGCAGATAGCAAAGCTGCGCGCGCAAATTAATCAGCATAATTATCAATATTATGTGCTGGATAACCCCAGCATTCCCGACGCCGATTTTGATCTGCTGTTTAGGCAATTACAACAGCTGGAACAGCAGTTTCCTGAGCTGGTGACTGCAGATTCGCCAACCCAGCGTGTCGGCGCCAAACCTTTGGATAAATTTGGGCAGGTGCAACATCAGGTGCCGATGTTGTCGTTGGATAACGCTTTTGCCGATGAGGATTTTCTTGCCTTTTATCAGCGCATGGCTGACCGGCTGGATCAACAAACAGAATTTAGTTTCTGTGCCGAGCCTAAGCTCGATGGTTTAGCCGTCAGCATCCGTTATGAAAACGGGCAGCTGGTGCAAGCTGCCACGCGCGGTGACGGTTACACCGGCGAAGATATTACCAGCAATATCAAAACCATCCGTTGTATTCCGCTCTGTTTACAAGGGGATTTTCCAGCTGTGCTGGAAGTGCGCGGCGAAGTTTTTATGCCGCTGGCCGGTTTTGAGCGTATGAATGAAGAGGCAAAACAAAAGGGTGACAAGGTGTTTGCCAACCCGCGTAACGCAGCTGCCGGCAGCTTACGCCAGCTTGACCCGAAAATTACCGCCAGTCGGCCATTGAGCTTTTACGCTTATGCGGTGGGGGCGGTACAGGACCCGGACAACAAGCTGGATAACCAGAGCCACTATCAGCGTTTACAACAGCTGAAAAGCTGGGGTTTGCCTGTGTGTCCGGAAATTCGTTTATGCCAAGGCGCCAACGAAGCGCTGGCGTATCATCAACAGATTGGTGAAAAACGCAGCAGTCTGCCTTATGAAATTGATGGGGTGGTGCTCAAAGTCGACAGTCTGGCGCAGCAATTAGCGCTTGGTTTTGTGTCGCGGGCGCCGCGCTGGGCCATTGCTTTTAAATTTCCGGCGCAGGAAAAAACCACCCGTTTGCTGGATGTGGAATTTCAGGTTGGCCGCACCGGCTCTATCACGCCGGTGGCAAGGCTGGAGCCGGTCAGCGTGGGTGGGGTTACCGTATCCAACGCCACTTTGCATAATCAGGATGAAATTCAAAGGTTAGGCATTCAGATTGGCGACACTGTGATAGTGCGCCGCGCCGGCGATGTGATCCCACAAATTGTTGCTGTGGTGCCAGAACTGCGTGAACAAAGCCGGGAAATCGTGTTTCCCACTCAGTGTCCGGTCTGTCAGTCGGATATAGAGCGGATTGAAGGTGAAGCCGTCAGCCGTTGTAGTGGTGGTTTATATTGCCCGGCGCAGCAAAAAGAAGCACTAAAGCACTTTGTATCGCGTAAAGCGCTGGATGTTGAAGGTCTGGGCGATAAGTTGATAGAGCAGCTGGTCGACGAAGGTCTGGTGCATACGCCTGCTGATATTTTTAAACTGGATATGCCTGCTCTGGTGGGGTTGGAGCGAATGGGTGAGAAGTCGGCACTGAAGCTGCTAGCCGCTATCAACAACGCTAAAACCACCACACTGCCACGTTTTATTTATGCCTTGGGGATCCGTGATGTCGGTGAAGCCACGGCACTGAATTTGGCCAACCATTTTCGCAGCTTAGAGGCTTTACAGCAGGCCACATTAGAGCAACTGCTGGCCGTGGCCGACGTGGGCGCTGTGGTGGCTGGCCGTTTGTTACATTTTTTCCAGGACGCGCATCAGCAGCAGGTGATCAGTGATTTAGTTGCTGTGGGTCTGCACTGGCCGGAAATTGCGGCCAAAGCTGAAGTGGCACAGCCGCTTGCAGGCCAAACTCTGGTGTTAACCGGCACTCTAACGGCAATGGGACGGGATGAAGCCAAAGACAAATTGCAGCAGTTAGGGGCAAAAGTGGCAGGCTCTGTTTCGGCCAAAACCCATGCGGTGATAGCAGGGGATAACGCCGGCTCTAAACTGGCCAAAGCCGAAGAGCTGGGGGTGGCGGTCTGGACTGAAGACCAGATGCTGGCGCTTTTTGCTGAACACGGGCTTTAACATAAACATGGCCTTGAACATCAAGATGTGTGGTCACAAGGAGCCACAGCGTCTGGGCTTTGCGCGCTGCACCCTGCTATTGGCATTCACAAGGAGCGCGCCAGCTTTTATGCCAGGCGCTTTAGCGGCAAAAAACCGGGGTGCTGGCCACTGATGACAGAACAACCGAAAAAATATGCCGAGTTGCCGCTGCTGGACGCTGACGGTTTACATCGGGTGCCAAACCGCTTGTATTTGTTATTGTTGCTGCTGCTGCGCCCTTATATCTGCTGGCTGCTGACTTTAACTTTGCCGGCGGAGCAGCGTTCGATGCTGGCCTTTGTGTATCCACAAAGTGCCGATTTTGTCCGGGCTTGTCTGATTTGTTTACCGGTATTGCTGGTGCTTGCTGCGCTGACTCAAAGAGTGCCTTATGACAAAAAACTCAGGCGCGGCCGGGCAAAAAAATTCTGGTTTTTTATCTGGCGGCATAGCAAATGGTTGCTGCTGCCGGTCGTGGTAGTTGATTTATACTGGACCATCAGTCATTTACCACCTTTTGTTGCCCTGAATGCTCCCTGGTTGTTGTTAGCGCCACTGTTTTTAATACTGGCATTGGGCTGGTTACTTGGCAGTAAAAAACTGCCGCTGGTGTTTGCTGAATGGCCGGAAGATAAAGAACAGGCTGACAGCAAAAACGAACAAGCCAGCCGCTAGGCTGCATCAGGTTAGCGGGCAAACACAGAGGGATGTTTGAGTTTTAGCTGCTCAAAACGGCGGTTTTGTTCCGGATCCAGTTTGCCTTTTTCAATGGTGCGTAAACAGGCCTGGGTCAGATGATGGCGTTTTTGTGGTGGTAGCAGATGTTCAGGCGCCGTTAGCATACTTTGTAACAGGTTCAGTGCTATGCCGCTGTTGCGCGGCAATAACCGAAACGCATGTTCAAAAGCGGCCAAAGCAGCCTGCCAGTTACCATGCTGAAAATGCATAACGGCAATATTGTTCAGCTCACGCGGTGGTGTGGTCAGTTCAGCCCTTTCGTTACTTTCCTGCTGCAAATAACTTTTCAGGTAAGGATCGGTGTGTTGTTGCTGACAATAACGGGTGATTTGTTCAAACCATTGTCTGGACGCCTGTGTCAGCCCAACCTCGTGTAACGCCTTGGCTTTATCAAGAGCCGCTTCCAGGTTGTCGATGACGATGTGGTGATGATCAAGTTCAGCCAGCAGTTTTTTGGCTTTGTCTTTTTGATCTTTTAAATACAACAACCGCGCCTGCACCACCAGCTGCTGCTCTTTGGTGTCAGCATCGGGAAACTGTGATTTCAGATTACTGAGGCAATCGTTTGCCTGTTTGCTTAGTTTGTTGGTTTCACCGTCTTCATCCAGGCTGACGGCAAAATCAATGCAGGCCCTTGCCAGATTTAAATACAGCTCCGGCTGCTCATACATTGAATAACGGGCAAATTTCACCATATCTCGGGCGGCTTTATATTGCCTTTCGTAGTCGTGATTAAGCCTCGACAGTTGTTGCAGCTTTTGCTGGCGGAACAAATTGCGTGGCGCCAGTGAGGTGGCCTGTTCCAGATGTTGCTGCGCCAGCTCAAATTCTTCGCGGCGAAACTCCAGTTCGGCCAGCTGCTCCAACGCAAAGAGTCTGGTTTCCCCTTTTTGTTCCAGATACTGCATTTCCGCTGTGGCCTGGGGGACATCCCCTTTGGCCAGCAAGGTTTTCACCAGCCCCATCCTCGCCCAGTTAAAGGGCTGCACGGCCAGCACAGAGCGGAAAAACAGTTGGGCTTTGTCATAATCGGCCAGCTGTAATAACAAATCCCCTTTAAAACGTAATAACACCGGCACCAGCTTGGAGTTCTGACCTTCGGCCAACATGTGGTCCAGCTGCTGCAGGGCGCGGTCAAGCCGGTTTTGCTCCAGCCACTGGTAAATGGGCATCAGTTCCTGTTTGCGTTTCAGTACCCGCTCAATCCGGCTTTGCAGATCGCGCATAGTATAGGGTTTGGCAAGGAATTCATCAGGTTGCAGTTCCAGCACACTATAAACCAGTGAAGGATCGGTCTCGGCGCTGATAAAAATAAAGCCGGTGCTGAGTTTTTGAATACGCCGTACTTTTAATTCTTCATACAGCTGATAACCGTCTTTGCCTTGCTGCAGGTTAAAAGAACAAATAATCAGATCAAACTGGCGATCTTTGCACAGTTGCAAGGCGGTCTGGGCTTTGTCGGTAAACTGCACCTGGGTATAACCGAGTTTTTCCAGCGCAAAACGCAGGTAGTTCTGCGCCAATGCCTGCTCGTCGATGATAAGAATTTTAATTTCTCTGCTGAGGTTCTGATCCATCAATTGCCAGCGAGTCTGAAAGGAGATACTGGCTACTATAGCAGGACAGAACTGACGATGAAACAGGCACTTGAGAGGCGTAAACTCAGGCGGATTTTTACATTCTGCTGACAGATGGTTACAGCTTGTCACCAGCGCTCTGGCTAGGCTGGAGTCAAACTATCACCGGAGATGAAAATGAACTACAAAGCGTATTGCTGTTTACCATTTTTGCTGTTGGCTGGTTGCAAAGTGCAGCTGAACAGCGACGAGAAAGATGCAAAATTTGACTATCAGTTTAATTTAGGTGCACAGGGCTGGCAGGCTGGTTTTGCCGATTATCCTGCTGACAATGCCGATATTTATCAGCTGGATGCCGGTATTAAAACTTTGCCTGCAGGTTTTAGCGGTACTGGTTTTATGTTGTCTGGCCATAATCGCAGTGACGATTTATTTATGTTTATCAAACGCCGGATCAGCGGGCTGGAGCCTTCGACCCGCTATCAGGCCAGTGTCAAAGTGACTTTGTTATCTCACAGTGGCGCCGGTTGTGTGGGTATTGGCGGTGCGCCCGGTGAGTCAGTGTATTTGCATTTTGGTTATGCCGATATTGAGCCAAAACAACAGGGTTATACCCTGAATGTGCCTAAAGGCAATCAAAGTCAGGATGGCGCTCAGTCCAAAGTGATGGGTGATATTGCTGTGGCTGATATTCCCTGTGATGGCAGTCGCTACAAAACAAAAAGCCTGAGCTCGGCGCCTGCTAAAAATCTGACCTTGACCACTGACAGCAGTGGCAGTATCTGGTTTTTTATCGGCACAGACTCGGGTTATGAAGGCAAAACTACGCTGTTTTATCAGGGGATTGAGCTCGTACTGACACCAGCCTTGTGACAAGGGCTGGTGCGCTGCAAGCGCTGTCAGATCATCGGGCAAGCATAAAGCGTGGGCAGGCTGCACAAAACCGGGGCAGCAGAGCAACAGGCTAAAACCTGAACTGATAAGCAAACGATAAAAACATAATGTTGCTGTTGAACAGCTTGGAGCTTTGTTTAAGGCAGAAAGATATGGTGGATGGTACTGGGATCGAACCAGTGACCCTCGCCTTGTAAGGGCGATGCTCTCCCAGCTGAGCTAACCATCCGCTGGATATATCAAGAAGTTATGGTGGATGGTACTGGGATCGAACCAGTGACCCTCGCCTTGTAAGGGCGATGCTCTCCCAGCTGAGCTAACCATCCTGGGGAAAACTGCTATTGATTGGTGGATTGTACTGGGTTCGAACCAGTGACCCCCGCCTTGTAAGGGCGGTGCTCTCCCAGCTGAGCTAACAATCCGCTGGATAATCAATAAAAACGTTATGGTGGATTGTACTGGGTTCGAACCAGTGACCCCCGCCTTGTAAGGGCGGTGCTCTCCCAGCTGAGCTAACAATCCGCTGCAACGTTCGGCCGTCATTATAGGGGGCAAGCAAATGCTGTCAATGATATTTTTTCATTTTGCAACTGTATGCTGTAAAAGTAAGCATTTTTGCCATTTTGCTGATAATTGGCGTGGATCTGTGGCTCAAGAGCAGTGCAAGAGCCGCCCCGGATTGTTACAATAGCGCCATTATTTGTTGCCTCAGATCTGGATGTATTATGTCGATTGTTACCCGTTTTGCGCCAAGCCCAACAGGTTATCTGCATGTTGGTGGTGCCCGTACTGCGTTATTCAGCTGGTTATATGCCAGAAAAACCGGTGGTACTTTTATTCTGCGTATTGAAGACACTGATTTAGAACGTTCAACACAAGAGTCCGTGGATGCCATTTTAGATGGCATGAACTGGCTGGGGCTGGACTGGGATCAGGGCCCGTTTTATCAAACCAAACGTTTTGATTTGTATAAAGAAGTGGTAGCTCAGCTGCTGGCTGAAGGCAAAGCTTATAAGTGTTTTTGCACAGTGGAAGAAGTAGACGCCATGCGTGAAGCACAAATGGCGGCTGGCGAAAAACCCAAATATAACGGTATGTGGCGTGATCGCACTGACCATCCAACCGACAAACCTTATGTGATCCGGTTTAAAAACCCACAAGAGGGTGTGGTGGTCATTGACGACCTGATCAAAGGCCGGATTGAAGTTGCCAACGCGGAACTGGACGATTTAATTATTGCCCGCAGTGACGGCACCCCAACTTACAACCTGACAGTCGTTGTTGACGACTGGAAAATGGGGGTGACCCACGTGATCCGTGGTGATGACCATGTGAACAATACACCACGTCAGATGAATATTCTGTCGGCGCTGGGCGCAGAGCTGCCAAAATACGCCCATGTGCCGATGATTTTGGGTGACGACGGTAAACGTTTATCCAAACGTCATGGTGCAGTGGGGGTGATGCAATACCGCGACAACGGTTATCTGCCACAGGCGCTGTTAAATTATCTGGTACGTTTAGGCTGGTCGCATGGCGATCAGGAAATTTTCAGCCTGGACGAGCTGGTGGAAATTTTTGATTTATCCGCCTGTAACCGTGCGCCTTCAGCTTTTAATACTGAAAAACTGCAATGGTTAAACCAGCATTACATCCGTACTCTGCCTGCTGCTGAAGTGGCAAAACATTTAGCGTGGCATATTCACGAGCAGAAGCTGGATATCAGCAAAGGGCCAAGCCTGGAGCAGGTGATTGCAGTGCAGGGCGAGCGGGTCAAAACCTTAAAAGAGCTGGTGGAAGTCAGCCGCTATTTTTATGAAGACTTCAGTGACTTTGAAGAAAATGCGGCGAAAAAACACTTACGCCCTGTGGCGGCTGAGCCACTGCAGGCAGTTGCTGCGCATTTAGCGGCGCTGACGGACTGGAATGCTGAAACTGTGCACGCAGCCATTAACGCAGCGGCTGAAAGCCTGGGCCTTGGCATGGGCAAAGTGGGTATGCCACTGCGGGTTGCGGTGACGGGCGGTGGTAATTCACCTTCGCTGGATGTAACCCTGGCGCTCATTGGCAAAGAGCGCAGCCTGGCCCGTATTGAGCAGGCGCTTGCCTTTATCAAAGCGCGCGGTGATGCCGCTTAAGTTGTAGTTTGCGACAAAAAAGCCAGTCGCTGACTGGCTTTTTTATATACCGAATCTCCTGTATGGCAAGCAATGCAGCAACATATGCTGCGCTGGCACAGGATGTTGGGCTATCAAAATAGCTGATTTGAAAGAAAAATTTGTAGTGTTGCTTTTACAAAGCAGCAAGCTGTGGTTCAGATGTGGTGGTTAAACTGCCCATCTTTGTCTGGATGTAAAAGGAAATGGGTATGTCGTTGCGCATGTGGGGAGCAACTTTGTGGTTGGGGGTGAGTGCCGTTTTTACGCTGCCGGCACAGGCTGCAACAGCAGTTTTATTCGATAATGTGGTGGCTTTGCCTTATGGTCAGAGTCAGTTGCCGCCGGAGCGGTTAAAGTCGGGGCAAACTTATCAGCAGTTAAAACAAGTTGATAACTTTGATGTTGGTTCCGCGGACGACTTTAAACCCTGGGCCGGTGATGTTGAGCTGGGCTTAGTGCTGAACAGCGGTAATACCGAATCAACAGCGATCCGTGTTAATACTGAACTGCTGCACGAAATGAAAGATTTCCGGAACAAATACCTGATCCAGACTTTATTACAGCGTAACAGCCAGTTTGATGATAAAACCAATACCAAAACCCGTTACACCACAGGCCAGCGGATCAATCTGGTGGGCCAGAGTAACTATAAGTTTTATCGCAGCGAACACAGTATCTTCGGCCGTGCAGCGTATTTAAATGACCGTTTTGGTGCTTTCCATGAGCAAGCTTCTGTGGCTGCAGGTTATGCCAAAAGGTTGTATGAACAAGGGGACAGCTATTGGGACTTTGAAACAGGCCCAGGTTTTGCCCATCAGGAAACCTCGGATGGCCAGCGCAGCACTGGTATTATCTGGTTTGTCGCAACAAACCTCGATTATGCCTTTAGCGAAACCAATAGTTTCCGCCAGGCATTGGAATGGTCGGTGTCCCTGGATGGTAAAAACTCCAGCTGGCAAAGCCGCAGTGTCTTAACCTCACAGGTTAGTGGTCAGCTGTCGATGCGGTTAAGTTTTGTGGTGAAATACGACTCCAGCCCCGGTGAATTCCGCCAAAAAACCGATACTGAAACCTCTGCCACTCTGGTGTATTCGTTCTGACCAGGTGGTTTGAAACTGAGTATAAAAAAAGGAGCTGATCTCAGCTCCTTTTTACTTGCTGTGACTCCAGCACCTGACTGCGTGCCAAGCCCAGCGTTAATTAATGCAACACCCGCGCTTTTAAAGTGCCAGGAATAGCTTTCAGTTCATTCAGCGCCAGCTCGTGATCCAGGCTGTCGATGTCGATCACGACATAACCAATTTCCGCATTGGTTTGCAGATACTGACCCGAAATGTTGATGCCATGTTTGGCAAAAGCTTCGTTAATTTTGGTCAGCATACCAGGCTGGTTTTTGTGGATATGCAATAAGCGTGAACGACCTTTGTGCTCTGGCAACGACACTTCCGGGAAATTGACCGCCGACAGGGTAGAGCCATTGTCGGAGTATTTCACCAGTTTACCTGCAACTTCATAACCGATGTTTTCCTGTGCTTCCTGAGTCGAACCACCGATATGCGGTGTTAAAATCACATTGTCAAAAGCACGCAGTGGCGATTCAAACTCTTCGTCATTGCCGGTAGGTTCAACCGGGAATACATCAATGGCAGCACCGGCCAGTTTTTTCTCGGCTAAAGCACGGGCTAAAGCGTCGATATCCACCACAGTGCCGCGGGAGGCGTTAATTAAAATAGCGCCGGCTTTCATCAGATCCAGCTCAGCTTCACCAATCATATTCTGGGTTTGTGGAGTTTCAGGCACGTGTAACGTAACAACGTCTGATGTTTTTAATAATGTAGATAAATCAACCTGAGTGGCGTTGCCCAGTACTAATTTGTCTTCAATATCATAGAATTGCACCCGCATGCCGATGTTCTCAGCCATAATCGACAGCTGAGTTCCAATGTGGCCATATCCAATAATACCCAGGGTTTTGCCACGGGCTTCATAAGACTGGGTGGCGGTTTTTTGCCATTCACCACGGTGGGCAGCAGCGTTACGTTGCGGAATACCGCGTAACAACATAATAATTTGCCCCAGCACCAGCTCAGCGACAGAGCGGGTATTGGAGAAAGGGGCGTTAAAAACCGGAATGGCACGTTTTAAAGCGGCGTCTAAGTCCACCTGATTGGTGCCGATACAAAAACAACCAATAGCCACCAGTTTACCGGCTTCTTCCAGCACTTTTTCAGTCAGCTGGGTGCGTGAGCGGATGCCAATAAAATGCACATCTTTGATTTTTTCAATCAGCTCTGCCTCAGACAAAGACGTCTTCAGATATTCGATATTGCTGTAACCCTGATTTTTAAAAGTTTGCACTGCACTCTGGTGCAGGCCTTCTAATAACAGGATTTTTATTTTGTCTTTGGGCAGTGAATATTTTTCCATTTTTCCTATCTCTTCAATGTTGCAAAATTTGGTGCAGCACAGGCGCTTTAAATAATTTTAATAAATCAGCGTCCTGCTTATTGTTATCGGGTGGACCCTGTTGTTGCTGCAAAAAGCCGGTCGCAATGACCGGCTTGGTCTGGCTATCTGATAAAAAATCCGCCTCAGGATAATACCTGAGTGCCTTCGGCAGTACCGACCAGCACCAGATCGGCGCGGCGCATCGCAAAAATACCATTACAAACCACACCGGTGATTTGATTAATTTGTTGCTCCAGTGCAATAGGGTCAACAATCTTTAAATCAAACACATCCAGAATAATATTGCCGTTGTCGGTAACGACTTTGTCACGCCACACCGGACGGCCGCCGAGCTTGGCAAGCTCACGCGCCACATAGTTGCGCGCCATTGGAATGACTTCGACCGGCAGTGGGAATTTACCCAGCACATCCACCTGTTTGCTGGCATCCACAATACAGATAAATTTATCCGCCACTGCAGCAACAATTTTTTCGCGGGTTAAAGCGGCGCCACCGCCTTTGATCATATGGTGCTGTGGGTTAATTTCGTCCGCACCGTCCACATACACACTAAAACTGTCGACATCGTTTAAGTCCAGTACTTCAATACCAAGGGCGCGCATTTTTTCGGTGGATTGTACTGAACTCGACACCGCACCTTGGATCTCATCTTTGATGGTGGCTAAAGCGTCGATAAAATGATTGACGGTAGACCCGGTTCCAACACCCACCACAGTGTGGCGTGGCACGTAATCCAGCGCAGCCCAGGCTGCATTTTTTTTCATTTCATCCTGCGTCATTGGTACACCTGAAAGATTTAGCCATAAAGACGGATATTATATCGAAAGGGGGCTGTGACAAAAGCGCAATTTGGCTTGCTGCTGAGAAAAAAAACGCTGCCCTTGGAACAGTACTGGTAGAACCAGTAAATTGCAGCTGTTTTATGCTGATGAAGCATTCTGGTGCATAAAAAAACGCTTCCGAAGAAGCGTTTTTAAAGCAGATGATCAATCAGGCGGCCTGACGTTTTTTCCTGAAGTCCCAGGCAAGGCTAACCAGCACATAAGCGATCACCAGCGGCACCAGACCATATAAAATACCGTCCTGCAGCTGTGCAAGGTAAGGTTTTTGTAGTGCAACAGCCACCAGATACCAGGTGTAAGCCACATAAAGCACCAGGAACATCGCACCTTCAATACGGTGTAACACGGCGCCAACAAAAAACAGCGGCACACAAAGAGCGGCAACAGCCACCATGACCGGTATATCAATACTGGCCAGTTGTTCGCCGGCCAGCAATGGCATAGGTGAGGCCAAACCGGACAAGCCAAGTACACAGAGAATATTAAAAATATTGCTGCCGACCACATTGCCAACGGCAATATCACGTTCGCCTTTAATGGCTGCAACAATAGAGGTGACCATTTCCGGCATTGAGGTGCCAACAGCCACTATCGTCAGGCCAATCACTGCTTCGCTGACGCCCCAGGCGCTGGCCAGTTGCACAGCACTGTCCACCAGTAAACCTGAGCCGTACACCAGCAAGGCTAAGCCTGCCACCACAAAAAGTGCGCTCTGCCAAGCCGGGTGCGGCTGATGCAGCATTTCTTCAACTTCTTCATCAATACATTCCACCCCTTGTTTTTTGCCTTGCCAGAACAAAAACCAGGTGTAAGCGAGTAAACCAACGGCCAGTACAGCTGCTTCAGTTTTATCCAGTGAGCCATCCTGTACCAGCCACATCACCAGCACCGACAATGCCACCATAATGGGCACATCCTGACGGATCAGCTGGCGGGAAATCGCCAGCGGCAGAATAATGGCCGATGCGCCGAGGATCAGCAGTATATTCGCAATATTACTGCCAACCACGTTCGCAATCGCAAGCTCGGCTTCACCGGAAAAAGCAGCCTTTACACTAACTGCCAGCTCAGGCGCGCTGGTGCCAAAAGCCACCACTGTTAAACCAATTACCAGGGTTGGGATACCAAAACTGGCGGCGAGACGGGCAGCACCCTTGACCAGCAAGTCGGCACCAACGATCAACAGCACCAGACCTGCGGCTAATAACAACCAAGTCATCATTGTTGTGTACTCACTCTGTTAAATAAATTGCGCACAGCCTACTGATTTGATGCCAAAAAAACAACGCTTAGCTGCGGTTGTACGGCTTCTGTTTTTAGCAGTTCCGGGCCTGCCTTATTAACACCAATGCTGGTTATCTGCCGGCAAGTCCGTTGAGATGCTTCCATAACCCAAAACAAAAACCGCAACTTTGGCAACTGTTTAGCCTTCTGCTGTTGTACGCTGTTGCAGATGCTGTTTTTGCTGCAAAGCCCAAAGCCTGGCGTAATAACCGCCGAGCGCCAGCAATTGTTGATGTTGGCCTTGTTCCACCACTTTGCCTTGATCCAGCACCACAATATTGTCTGCATCTATCACTGTTGATAAACGGTGGGCGATCACCAGCGAGGTGTGGCCTGTCGCCACTTCACGCATCGCCTGCAAAATTGCGGCTTCACTCTGTGAGTCAAGCGCCGAGGTGGCTTCATCAAACACCAGAATTGGCGAGCGTTTAAGCAGCACCCTGGCAATGGCAATGCGCTGTTTTTCACCACCCGATACTTTTAAACCCCTCTCACCCACTATTGTGGCGTCTCCTTGTGGCAGGCTGTTAATAAAGCTGCGTAAATGTGCCATATCAATGGCTTGTTCTATGTCAGCATCAGTGGCGTTTGGGTTGCCATAAGCAATATTGTCGCGAATGCTGCTGTTAAACAGCACTGTGTCCTGCGGCACTATCGCAATGGCGCGGCGTAGGCTGTCCAGCGTCAATTCTTTGATATCCTGACCATCAAGCAAAATGTGCCCCTGCTGGATGTCGTAAAAACGATATAACAAACGCGCCAATGTGCTTTTGCCGGCGCCTGAGCTGCCGACCACTGCAACTTTCTGGCCCGGCAAAATAGTCAGGGTAAAATCCTGCAATATGGCTCTTTCGGTCTGGTAGCTAAAATGCACGTTTTGAAACTCAATTTTACCTTGTTGCAGTTGCAGCTTTTGAGCGTTGGCAGCTTCAGTGATTTGCGACTGACGATTCAAAAGCCCCAGCATATTTTCAAGGTCGGTCAGAGCCCTGCGGATTTCCCGGTAAACAAAACCCAAAAAGTTGAGCGGAATAAACAGCTGCAACATATAGGCATTCACCATAGCCACATCACCGAGCGTTAAGTCTTTGGTCACAGCGCCCTGTGCTGCCATCAGCATCATCAGCGTAATGGCCGCAGCAATAATCAGCGCTTGTCCTGAGTTTAATAACAGCAGCGACATGCGGTTTTTGAGTTTGGCTGTTTCCCATTTTTGTAAAAACTCATCATAAATCCGCGCTTCATAAGCTTCGTTATTAAAATATTTAACGGTTTCATAATTGAGCAGACTATCTACAGCACGGCCGTTGGTGGCTGAGTCGGCCTGATTGGCGTCGCGGATAAACTGATTACGCCATTCGGTCACCTTCACGGTAAACCAGATATAACAAGCCACGGCAATAGCGGTGATCAGCGCATACCAGAACGAAAACAACCCCCAGAAAATAATGGCCACCAGCACAATTTCCAGCAGTGTTGGCACTATGTTAAACATTAAAAACCGCATTAAAAAACTCAGGCCATTGGTGCCCCGTTCAATATCGCGGCTGATGCCACCGGTATTACGCTCCAGATGAAAACTCAGCTCCTGCTGATGCAGATGGTTAAAAACCTTCAGGCCAATTTGCCGCATCGCATGCTCAGTGACCCGGCTAAAGAGCGCATCACGCACCTCACCAAAAAAGACCGAACCAAAACGCATCAGACCATAAGCCAGCAATAACAACAGCGGTAGTACCACCACGGGTTGCAGGCTGCTGTCGAGGCTGTCGACAATCAGTTTCAGTAAATAAGGCAATAGCAGGGTAGCGGCTTTGGCCGCGACCAAAGCCAGCAAGGCCAAGATCACCCGGCCTTTAAAGGTCAATAGATAAGGCAACATATACCGGATGGTTTGTTGCAGGTTAAATGCCTGTGCCGAACGGCTGGCGTCGGGTCTTTTGGCTGCAGTGCCCATACCACGCATAACATATCCTCTGGCAGGGCTGTATCAGGTACGTTAAAACAGGGCCGCACCCTGAGGTTGCTGCGGCCTGTGATTTAAGCGTAGGTGCACAGATAAGCCGTGTCCTGTGTTACTTTTAACTGAAATTTTTGCTCTGCCGCCACTTCAAAGGATTGGCCGGCGCGAAATTGTTGCCAGTCTGACTGGCCCGGTAATTTGACTGTTAGTGCACCGCTGATGACGGTCAAAGTTTCGTGCTGGCTGGTGCCAAATTCATAATCACCTGGTGCCATCACGCCGACTGTGGCAGGAAGCTGTTCACCGGCAAAGGCAATAGAAGTTACTTTACCATCAAAATACTGATTTACTTTAAACATTGATCACTCCGTGCTGGGTTATGCAAAACAAAATCAGCCCAGTAAAACGGATTTTGGCAGTTTTGCCCAGCAAATTTTGGCTATTTAGATGGCTATTTTATGCGGCGTTCAGGCTCACTGCGGCTAAGATACAGATAACAAAGTAAAATCAGCGCCAATCAACTATGATTGGGCTGTATATTTGCCGGTGCCGTATACAATGATCACAGCAGCAGAGGTAAGGGTTTATCATCAGCATGAAAGGTAAGCAATATCAGTCGCTTGTAAACTATATCGACTTATTGCTTGATATGGTTTGTGTGGTCGATCAACAAGGACGATTTGTGTTTGTCAGTGCCGGCGTGGAGCAGATCCTCGGTTATCAAAGTGGAGCGCTGATAGGCAAGCGCATGATTGATTATGTCTGGCCGGAAGACAAAGAAAAAACCCAGCAGCAGGCACAGCGTGTAATGGCGGGCGAGAGTGTCACTCATTTTGAAAACAGATACCGCCATCAGAACGGCCGGCCTGTCTGTTTGTCCTGGTCGGCACGTTGGTCTGAAACTGACGGGGTGCGGGTGGCTGTGGCCCGTGATATCAGCACCATCAAACAGGCACAGGCGCGACAGCACGCTGTGTACGCTATTTCAGAAGCCGCCCATCAAAGTCAGGATCCGGTGCAGTTATATCAGCAAATTGCGGTCATAGTAGCGGCGTTATTGCCGGTACAGCATTTTATGATTGTGATGCTGGATCAGCAGGCCAGATGGCAATGTATTTTTCAGCAACAACGACTGGCCGGTGCTGATGCTGAGCCTATCGTTTTACCTGATATTCATGCGCTTTGCAGCGAAGTGGCGCAAAAACAAGATGTTCAGCAATGGGAGCAGCAAAGTGCTGCTGGCTGGCTGGGGTTACCGCTGCAGGCAGGTGCAGTGCTGCAAGGGGTCTTGTTGTTACATCCGAGGCCGGATTTGCATTACAACGCCGATGATATTGCGTTATTAACTTTTGTCACAGCGCAAATTTCAACCGCTGTTGAGCGCAGCACTATGCTGGCGCGGCTGGAGCAACTGGCATTGCATGACAGCCTGACAGGCCTTGCCAACCGCACCCTATTGCACGACAGGCTGCAATTGGCGCTGCAAAGAGCAGGGCGAGAACATCGCTTGCTGGCGCTGTTGTATCTGGATCTGGATCGTTTTAAGCAGGTCAACGATACGGTCGGCCATCAGGCCGGTGATTTGTTATTACAACAAACAGCACAGCGGATTGTGCATGCTGTCAGGCAAACCGACACAGTGGCGCGTTTTGGCGGTGATGAATTTGTGATTTTGCTGGAACAGATTGATCAGAGTGGCACAGTGCTGAAAATAGCCGAAAAAGTGCGTCAGGCCTTGCTGGCGCCTTTTATGCTGGCCGGTCAGCAATTTTATGTGTATCCCAGTATCGGCATTGCCATTTACCCTGAACATGGTGAAGACAGCAGGCAGTTGTTATTAAGCTCAGACGTTGCCATGTACAGCGCCAAACATAATGGCGGCAATCAAATCAAGCTGGCGGCTCCTCCCTTACCATAGGACTACACCGGCAAAACACAGGCTGACAGGTCGCTATACCTTAACTTTGCAGCATAAAAAAGCCCGCAGTTTAAAGCGGGGTTTGTCATTAATCTGAAAAACCACCTGAATTTCAGGTGGTTTTTCAGATTAATGACAAACCCCGGTTTTTGCCGGGGTTTGTGTTTTTAAGTGGCATCAAATCCCTTGTTGCTTGTTTTTGGGGGGCAGTTTTGCAGGTGGAGTTCTGATTTTTTAGTGGTTTTTGAAGT